>ENA-OUQH01001082-OUQH01001082.1-human-gut-metagenome-genome-assembly--contig:-NODE-1082-length-18767-cov-8.923365_pt1 | contig 18767 bp, 17 predicted proteins | sample MGYA00237948_ERZ548828 | MGnify/ENA primary metagenome ERZ548828 (study PRJEB26490, sample SAMN05194711) | human gut metagenome | biome: terrestrial biome; feature: human-associated habitat; material...
GGCCTGTGCGGCGGCAAAACCGGCGTGCGCGGGAAAATGCGAGACGCGGCGAAGATGCTCCCTGTTTTGCAAAGGAAATTTTTGCTTTTATGCAGGAACACAAATTGGTCATTATGCCAATTTTTGATTTTTGCGATTCTGCCCGAACAAAGCTAAAGACCTTTATTTAACAGTTTGTGAACAGAGAAACCCCGCTTTTGCCCCCTTACCGTGATAATTACAGACACTTTTGTAATTAGTAATGGTTAAAATGCACAAAAATAGCGTCTTAAATTATCGTGAAAAGGAGGGTGTTGACAAATTTTCTCTTGGAATTTATAATTGGTATGTGTTCCAAAAAGAACTCGTTTGCCCGTTTGCGCCGAAGCCGTGTGATCCGCGCGTGATCGAACGGAGCAGACCCACAGCGCAAAGAACCTTTCCCCCGCGCGGACGGCCGATTTTCCGTCCGGAAATATCTTTTTATGACAAAGGAGGAAGAAACATGACCAAAAAGATCCTTGCCTGTTTGCTCGCACTCGTGCTGCTGTTGTCGTTGGCGGCCTGTTCGTCTGCGCCGGCGCCGGCAACGGACGCGCCCGGCGCGTCTGCGCCTGCGGCGGAAGAGACCGCGCAGACCGAGACCGGTGAAGTCAGCCACGACGAGTTGTACACCATCGAAATGTTCAACACCTATGCCAATTACATGGGCGTGCAGGGCGGATGGTTTGGAAAGATATTGAAGGACAAATTCAATATCGAGCTGAACATCATTGCCCCGCAGGTGGCCGGCACGGGCGACACGCTGTATCAGACACGCTCTGCCGCGGGAAACCTGGGCGACATCATCATTCAGCCCAAGGCGCGCATGGTGGACTGCTATCAGGCCGGCCTGCTGGCCAACATGTCTCCCTACCTGGAGGACTGCGCCAATCTGCAGAAGCTTTCCGTGGCCTATGATTCCATGAAGGAGCTGATGGGAACGGAGGATGTCTACGCCATACCCGGCCGTGTGTCCAACGCCAGCCCCACAAAGGCTGCCGGTCGCGGCGTTAACCCCGAACAGGGCATCTTCCTGCGCTGGGACGCCTACATGTCCGTCGGAGAGCCCGAGGTGGAAACGCTGGAGGAGGATCTGGTCGCGCTGCTGTACAAGATGCAGGACGAGAACCCCACCAACAAGAACGGGGACAAGGTGTATGCCTTCTCCGCCTTCCCCGACTGGGATGGCAACACCGTGCGCGCAGCGCGCGAAATGCTGTATCTGTATGGCTACGGCAACGCTCAGGGCTATTACTGGATGACATACGATGGAAGCGACGTGGTCTCCCTGCTGGACGAGGGCGGCATCTATTACAGATGGCTGAAGATTTTCAACAAGGCGTATCGCGACGGCTATTTCGATCCCGACTCTTCGACCCAGACCTGGGACATGATCGCTTCCAAGGCGAAGGACGGACGGGTGCTGTTCAGCTGGTGGACCTTCCTGGGCACCAACATCCACAGCACATCCTTTGACCCGGAGACGCAGTATGGCTACGGCTGGGTGACCACCAAGGACACCCTGCTGTCCAACGTCGGCTACAACCGGTACGGCCTGGAGGGCAACGCCTACGCGATGGGCAAGAACGCCAAGTATCCCGAGCGCATCATGGAGTTCCTGGACTGGCTTGCCTCCGAGGAAGGCATCCTCTACTTCAACGCCCTTGTGGAAGGCGTCACCTATGAAATGGTGGACGGACAGCCCGTTCTGACGGAATTCGGCTTGGACGGCAGCGACGACAAGGTCGCGCCCGAATCCATGGGCGGCGGCGACTGGAGCGACGGCTCGTGCCAGATCAACTATCCCCTGGTCCATGTGGACGACAACATCTCCCTGCTGGGCGGCGTCACCGCCATGCTGGTGATGATCGCCCTGCGGCGCTGCCGCCGCCTCAGCGTCTACGGCGTATCCGTGGGCGGCGCGGCGGCGCACAACATCGGCCAGATGGCCGCCGCCTGCATCACGCTGGGCAGCACCATGGTGCTGGGCTACCTGCCCTTCCTGCTGGCCGTCTCCCTTGTGACCGGTACCCTGACCGGCTTTGTCACCGCCCTGCTGATGCGGGCAACACAGCACATTCAATTTCGCTGAGAGGTGGAACTATGGATAAAAAAGACCAGATCATTTTGCAGCAGCTGGACGTGATCCGCTCCATGACGGAGAACAACGTCCGCCGCATGGGCAGCGACTTCTGGGGCACGCCCTTTGAAAGCGTGGGCAAAACGCCCGCCGCGCCCGCCGGTAAGGACGCGGAGAAGAACACCCCGCCCACCGCCACCGCCAAGCCCGGCGACAGCGTCCCCGACAAGGACGAGGAGCTGCCGCCTCCGGAGAAGATCGAGGATCTGCTGGCGGAGTTGGACAGCTACATCGGCCTGAAGGTGGTCAAGGACGAGGTACACGACCTGATCAACATGGTGCAGGTCTACAAGCTCCGGGAGCAGCACGGCCTGCCCACCACCGACATGTCCCTGCACATGGTGTTCACCGGCAACCCCGGCACCGGCAAGACCATGATGGCGCGCATGATGGCGCGCATCTACCGCAGCCTGGGCATCCTGTCCAAGGGACAGCTGGTGGAGGTGGATCGCAGCGGCCTTGTGGCCGGCTATGTGGGGCAGACCGCCCTCAAGACCCAGAAGGTCATCGAAAAGGCCATGGGCGGCGTGCTGTTCATCGACGAGGCCTACGCCCTCAACGGCCGCAGCGAGAACGACTTCGGTCAGGAGGCTATTGACACCATCCTCAAGGCCATGGAGGATCACCGGGACGATCTGGTGGTGATCGTGGCGGGCTACACCGACCTGATGGATAAGTTCATCCACTCCAACCCCGGTCTGGAGAGCCGCTTCAACCGCTTCCTGCTGTTCGAGGACTACACCGTGGACGAGATGATGGGCATCTTCAAAATGCGCTGCGGCAAGGGCTACGTTCTCTCCCCCGATGCGGAGCCGCTGGTGCGGGACTATATCGCCGAGGAGAGCGCCGACGGCAGCTTCGGCAACGGCCGCGGCGTCCGCAACATCTTCGAGCACATTCTGGTGGCGCAGAACAACCGCCTTGCCAAAATGGACTCCGTCACCCGTGACGATCTCATGACCCTCACCGCCGACGACGTGCTCCACGCCCGCGGCAAGCTGGACGACTGAAAAAAGAACCGCCGGAGGCGGTTCTTTTTTTCGCTTTCCTCTTGCAATGACCACAATATGGTGTATAATGTCATTTGTATTTACACAAAATGCAGGAAAGAGGGTCATTGCATGTCATCCAGAGTATTCGACTACATCGCGCAGGAGGAGCAGCGCCAGCAGACCACCGTGGAGCTGATCGCCAGCGAAAACTTCGTCAGCGCCGATGTGCTCCGCGCCGTGGGCAGCTGCCTCACCAACAAGTATTCCGAGGGCTATCCCGCCCGGCGCGCGCTGGGCAATCAGGGGCGGTACTACGGCGGCTGCGCCGTGGTGGACGAATTGGAGGAATATTGCATCGCCCGCTGGAAAGAGGTCTTTCACACCGACTACCATGTGAACGTCCAGCCCCACAGCGGCTCCTCCGCCAACCTTGCGGCGTATTTCGCCCTGCTGCAGCCCGGCGACAGCATCCTGTCCATGAGCCTGTCCAACGGCGCGCACCTGACCCACGGCTCCCCGGTGAATTTCTCCGGCAAGCTGTACGACATGCACTTTTACGATGTGGACGAGAACGGCTTCATCGACTACGACGCCATGGCGCGCATGGCGCGGACGCTCCGCCCCAAGCTGATCCTGGCCGGTGCATCGGCCTACAGCCGCATCATCGACTACCGGCGCTTCGCGGACGCCGCACGGGAAACGGGCGCGCTGTTTATGGTGGACATGGCGCACGTGGCCGGTCTGGTGGCGGCGGGCGAGCATCCCAGCCCCTTCGGTCTGGCGGATGTGATCACCACCACCACTCACAAGACCCTGCGCGGCCCCCGGGGCGGCCTGATCTTCTGCCGCCCGGAGCTGGCGAAAAAAATCGACAGCGCCGTGTTCCCCGGCACCCAGGGCGGCCCCCTGCAGCACGTCATCGCCGGCAAAGCGGTGGCGGCGGAGGAGGCGCTCACGCCCGCGTTCCGGACGTACATCCACGCGGTGGTGGTCAATAGCCGCGCCATGGCCGACGAGTTCACCGCCATGGGCTACAAGGTCGTCACCGGCGGCACGGATAACCACATGTTCCTGCTGGATCTCACGGACACCGGTCTGACCGGCAAGCAGGTGCAGGAAGCGCTGGACGGCGCGGGCATTACCCTGAACAAGAACTGCGTGCCCGGCGACAGGCGCTCCCCCTTCCAGACCAGCGGCGTGCGCATCGGCACCGCCGCCATGACCACCCGTGGCTACACCGCGGAGGACTTCCGCCGCGTGGCGCACCGTATTGACGCCGTGCTGCGCACCCTGTCTCCTGCGCAGACCGCCGCCGATAAACGGGCGTAGGGGGCGGCGTCCTGCCGTGGAGCACAGCGGAACAAATGCCCTTGGGGTACGACGTCCCGTCAGCGCGGCGGTGCTGCTATCCTGTAGGGCGGGGCCTGCGTGCCCCGCCGGAAAACATGCATATCGTGCGGCGGGACACATGGGTCCCGCCCTACAGAGCGGGTGCGGTAAGGCGTCCGTAGGGGCGGACGACTCTGTCCGCCCGCCGTCCCCATATCCGTACACCAACAACAAGGAGAGAACCACATGCACGAGATCATCCTGTGCAAGCTGGGCGAGGTGGTCCTGAAGGGACTGAACCGCCGCAGCTTTGAAATGAAGCTCATGAGCAATATCCGCCGCCGCACCCAGCGGTTCGGCAAGTGGAAGATATACTCCCGCCAGTCCACCATCTATGTGGAGCCGGCGGAGGACAGCTGCGACATCGCCGGGGCGTATGCCGCCTGCAAGCAGGTGTTCGGCATCATCGCCATCACCCGCGCTCTGCCCTGCGAAAAGAGCAAGGAGGCCATCTTTGACACGGCAAAGACCTATCTGGGCGGCGCCCTGAACGCCGTCAAGTCCTTCAAGGTGGAGAGCAAGCGGGCGGACAAGTCCTTCCCCATGGGCAGCATCCAGCTGAGCCAGTGGGTGGGCGGCGCACTGCACGACGCCTTCCCCCATCTGAAGGTGGACGTCCACCACCCGGAGCTGACGGTGTACATCGAGGTGCGGGAGGACGCGGCCTACGTCCACGGCCCCGCCGAGGCCGCCGCCGGCGGTCTGCCCCTGGGCATGGGCGGTCACGCGGTGAGCCTGCTGTCCGGCGGTATCGACAGCCCCGTGTCCAGCTACATGATCGCCAAGCGCGGCGTGCAGCTGGAGATGATCCACTTCGCCTCCCCTCCCTACACCAGCGAGCTGGCGCGGGAGAAGGTGCTGCGCCTGGCGCAGGAGCTGACGCCCTGGTGCGGCCGGCTGGCGGTGTTCATCATCCCCTTTACGGAAATTCAGGAGGAGATCCGCCGCAAGTGCCCGGAGGATCACTTCACCCTTATCATGCGGCGGTTCATGATGCGCCTTGCCAATGAGCTGGCGCTGGAGCTGCGCTGCCGCGCCCTTGTCACCGGCGAGAATCTGGGACAGGTGGCCAGCCAGACCATGCAGGCGCTGGCCGTCAGCGAGGACGTGACCACCATGCCGGTGCTGCGTCCCCTCATCGGCATGGACAAGGAGGAGATCGTGAAGATCGCCCGGCATATCGGCACCTTCGACACGTCCATCCTCCCCTACGAGGACTGCTGCACCGTGTTCACGCCCCGGCACCCCAAGACGAAGCCCAGCGTGGAGGAGACGCGGGAGTACGAGGCCGCGCTGGACGTGGAGGGTCTGTGCCGCCGCGCCATGGAGAACCGGGAGATGATCCGGGTGAAGCCGGAGGTGTGATATGCACGACAGTATAGCGGCGCAGGTGCTGGCGCTGTGCCGGGAGAGAGGGCTGACCCTCTCCGCCGCGGAGAGCATCACCGGCGGGCTGATCGCCAAGTGCATCACCGACGTGCCCGGCGCGTCGCAGGTGTTTCTGGGCGGCGTGGTCAGCTATACCAACGAGGTGAAGAACCATGTGCTGGGCGTGCCCTCCTCCCTGCTGGAGGCTTACGGCGCCGTGTCCGAGCCGGTGGCGCGGGCGATGGCCATGGGTGTCCGGGTGCTGACCGGCTCCGACCTGGCCGTGGCCGTTACGGGGCTGGCCGGGCCCGACGGGGACGACCGGGGCAACCCGGTGGGCACCGTGTTCGCGGCGCTGTCCGCGCCGGAGGGCGTGTTCGTCCGGCGGCTGGCGCTGAGCGGCGACCGGGAGCATATCCGCGCCCTCACCGCCCACCACGCATTTGACCTGCTGATAAATCAACTGACCGAAGGAGAATGACCATGGCCAAGAACAACTATAAGATGAACGTGAACCAGTACAGCAACCAGGCCGAGCAGATACGCAAGGCCAAGGGCAACCCCAACAAGAACATTCACGCCAAGAAGAAAAACAGCAACTACGGCGGCTATTCTGCCGGCAGCTACATGGCGCAGAAGATCGTGGACAAGGCCAACCAGCAGGAGCGCGTCAAGCTTCCCACCTGGCTGAACGTCACGCTGGGCGTGGAGTTCGCGGCGGTGCTGATCGTGCTGATCCTGCGGCTGACCGCCTTCAAGGACAGCGCCATGCTGGGGCACCTGTCCTCGGTGCTGCTGGGCGTCACCTGTGGCACGCTGTTCTATATCCGCAAGTACAAGCACACCAAGAAGAACAGCGGCCTGTACACCGTCATCACCATCGTGCTGGTGATCATGTGCCTGCTGTACACCACCTTCGGCGTGCTGGGACTGCTGGGCTTTCTGGGATAAACGCCCCGCCGTTCCCTACCCCCAAGTGAGAAAGGAGCCGCTGCCATGGCAGAGCTGACACCCATGATGCGCCAGTATATGGACGTAAAGGAGCAGAACCCGGATTCCCTGCTGTTTTTCCGGCTGGGGGATTTTTACGAGATGTTCGGCGCCGACGCCCGCACCGCCTCTCAGGAGCTGGATCTGGCGCTGACCACCCGCGACAAGGACAAGACCAAGGCACCGGAGGACAAAATCCCCATGTGCGGCATCCCCTACCACTCCGCCGACGCCTACATCGCCCGGCTCATCGCCAAGGGCTACAAGGTGTCCATCTGCGAGCAGACGGAGGATCCCGCCCTGGCCAAGGGGCTGGTGCAGCGGGAGGTCATCCGCACCGTCACGCCGGGCACCGTGCTGGACGACGCCTGCCTGGACGCGGGGCGCAGCAACTACCTGTGCGGCGTGTATCTCAGCGACACGGCGGCGGGTCTGTGCGCCTGCGACGTGTCCACGGGACAGGCGCATGTGACGGTGTTCACCGGCGAGCAGCGCATCACGGGGCTTATCAACGAGCTGGGGCGCTTCGCCCCGGCGGAGGCGGTGATGAACGCCGCCGCCTACGACAACGCGGAGCTGGCCGCCGCGCTGGAAAATCGCTTCGCCTGCCGCCGGGAGCGGCTGGGCGACGGGCGGTATGACCTGCGGGACGCGGAGAAGAAGGTGCGCACACAGTTCGGCGAGGAGGCGCTCAGCCGCCTGCCCCGCAATGACGCGGCGCCGCTGCTGGCGCTGGGCGGGCTTCTGACGTATCTCTACGAGACGCAGAAAACCGACTTGAAGCAGCTGGACAAGCTGGAATGGTACCGCACGGGGCAGTTCATGGAGCTGGATCTGGCGGCGCGGCGGAATCTGGAGCTGACGGAGACGCTGCGCAGCAAGGAGAAGAAGGGCAGCCTGCTGTGGGTGCTGGACAAGACAAAAACCCCCATGGGCGCGCGGAACCTGCGCATGTGGTTACAGCAGCCCCTGATGAATGTGGCCGCCATCGACCGGCGGCTGAACGCCGTGGCCGCGCTGGTGGACAACACCATGGGGCGGCAGGAGCTGCGGCTGGCCATGACCGGCATGGGCGACATGGAGCGGCTCATGAGCCGCATCGTCTACGGCACCGCCGGGGCGCGGGATCTGGTGAGCCTGCGCGCGGCGCTGGAGCACCTGCCGGAGGTGAAGCGGTGCCTGGAGCCCTTTTCTACCGGCGCGCTGGCCAAGCTGGGAGAGCAGCTGGAGACGCTGGAGGACATCAGCGGGCGCATCGCCGCCACGCTGGTGGACGAGCCGCCGTTCTCCGTCCGGGAGGGCGGCATGATCCGGGAGGGCTTCGACCCGGAGGTGGATCACCTGCGGACGATCCTCACCGGCGGCAAGGGCTTCATCGCCGAGCTGGAAGCCCGGGAAAAGGAGAAAACCGGCATCCGCACCCTGAAGGTGGGGTACAACAAGGTATTCGGCTATTACATCGAGGTATCCAACTCCTTCAAGGAGCAGGTGCCTGCGGATTACATACGCAAGCAGACGCTGGTCAACGGCGAGCGGTACATCACCCAGGAGCTGAAGGATCTGGAGCACGAGGTGCTCACCGCCCACGACCGGGACGCGGCGCTGGAATACGACCTGCTGACCGCCCTGCGCAGCGATGTGGCGGCGCAGGTGACGCGGGTGCAGCTGGCGGCGTCGATGATCGCCCAGCTGGACACCCTGTGCGCCTTCGCGGAGGTGGCGGCGCAGAACCACTACTGCCGCCCGGACGTGGACGAGTCCGGCGTGATCGAGATCGCGGCGGGACGCCATCCCGTTGTGGAGAAAATGCGGGGCGACGCCTTTTTCGTGCCCAACGACACCCACATGGGCGCCAAAGAGGAGCGGGTGTCCATCATCACCGGCCCCAACATGGCCGGTAAATCCACCTACATGCGCCAGGTGGCGCTCATCACCCTCATGGCGCAGGTGGGCAGCTTCGTCCCGGCGCAGCGGGCGCACATCGGCGTGGTGGATCGCATCTTCACCCGCATCGGCGCCAGCGACGATCTGGCCGCCGGACAGTCCACCTTCATGGTGGAGATGACGGAGGTGTCGGAGCTTCTCCGCTGTGCCACGAAGAACAGCCTGCTGATCCTGGACGAGATCGGCCGGGGCACCTCCACCTTCGACGGCATGTCCATCGCCCGGGCGGTGCTGGAGTACTGCGCCGGAAAGCTGAAGGCCAAGACGCTGTTCGCCACCCACTACCACGAGCTGACGGCGCTGGAGCAGGAGCTGCCCAACGTCCGGAACTATAACGTGGCTGTCCATGCCCGGGGCGAGGACATCGTGTTCCTGCGGAAGATCGTCCCCGGCGGCGCGGACAGGAGCTACGGCATCGAGGTGGCGAAGCTGGCGGGTCTGCCGGACGCGGTACTCAAGCGGGCGCGGGAGATATTGCGGGAGCTGGAGAGCCAGTCCGCCCATCCCCACGCCGCGCCGGTGCAGGACGACCAGCTGTCGCTGGGCGCCATGGCGGAGTCCGCCGTGGCGGACGTCATCCGCCGCACGCAGGTGGATGCCCTCAGCCCGCTGGAGGCGCTGAACCTGCTGTATGAGCTGAAGAGCAAATTGCAGTAGGGGACGGCGTTCTCGACGTCCCTTCGTAGGGGCGGACGACTCTGTCCGCCCTGTATGACCGCCGAACCCTGTTGTAGGGTGGGGCCCGCGTGCCCCGCCGGAAAACATGTATATCGTGCGGCGGGACACATGGGTCCCGCCCTACGGAGCGGGCGCGATAAACCGCCCGTAGGGGACGGCGTTCTCGACGTCCCGCACGGAACGCCGCCGATAACCGTTTCGTAGGGGCGGACGACTCTGTCCGCCCGAAAAGATAATGCACAGGCGCGGCGGAAAACGGATCCCCCGCCGAAGACAAGAAAAGGAGTTGATACTATGCCGCAGATCCAACAGCTGCCCGCCCATATCGCCGACCTCATCGCCGCCGGCGAGGTGGTGGAGCGCCCTGCCAGCGTGTGCAAGGAGCTGCTGGAAAACGCGCTGGACGCCGGTGCGTCCGCCGTGTCCGTGGAGCTGGAAAAGGGCGGCATGACGTACCTGCGGGTCACGGACAACGGCTGCGGCATCGCGCCGGAGCAGCTGCCCACCGCCTTCCTGCGCCACGCCACCAGCAAGCTGCACCGGGCGGAGGATCTGGCGGCCATCGGCACGCTGGGCTTCCGGGGCGAGGCGCTGGCCGCCATCTCCGCCGTGTCACGGGTGGATATCTTCTCCCGCCAGCGGGAGACGGACAGCGGCGCGTCCCTGCATCTGGAGGGCGGCGTGCCCGGCGAGGTCAAGGCCGCCGGGTGCCCGGAGGGCACCACCATCTGCGTGCGGGAGCTGTTCTACAACACCCCCGCCCGGATGAAATTCATGAAAAAGGACAGCGCCGAGGGCGCGGCGGCCACCTCCGTGGTGACGCAGCTGGCGCTGAGCCACCCGGACGTGTCCTTCAAGCTGCTGCGGGACGGGCAGGAGGTGCTCCACACCCCCGGCGACGGCCAGCTGCTCAGCGCCGTGTACGCCGCGCTGGGGCGCGACTTCGCCAGAAGCCTGCTGCCCGTGGACGGCGCCGGCGGCGATGTCCGCGTCTCCGGCTTCGTCACCAGCCCCGCCGCCGGTCACGGCACACGGGGACGGCAGCTGTTCTTCGTCAACGGGCGGCTGGTCAAGAGCCAGCTGCTCACCGCCGCCGTGGAGGAGGCCTACCGCAACCGGCTGCTGAAGGGCAAATTCCCCGGCTGCGTGCTGCATATCACCCTGCCGGTGGACACGGTGGACGTGAACGTTCACCCGGCCAAGACCGTGGTGAAGTTCGCCGGGGAGAAGGCCGTGTTCGACGCGGTGTACTACACCGTCCGGGACGTGCTGGACAACGAGGGCAAGCCCAAACCGGCGGAAAAGCCCTTCTACCAGACCATGACGGCGCAGGAGTTCCTCAAGCGCCCGGACGCGCCCCGCCCCGCCGGAGCGGTGACGCTGCCTGTGGGCAGAGCCGTCGGCTCCGCTCCCGCAGGACCGGCGGTCACGGAGCCGGTCAGACCCGCCCCCGCTCCGGTCGCACCGGTGATGGCGGTACACGACGTGGTGCGCCAGCCGGACAAGCCCTTTACCGCCCCGGCTCCCGCCGGGCGGGTCTACCACATCACGCCGCCGGTGCGGGAGGAGACTGTCCCCGCCCCTGTGGAAAAAGAGCCGGAGCCAACACCGGAGCCGGAGCAGCAGGAGCTGCCCATGCCCGAGGGCGCTTCCACGGCGGAAAAGCCCTGGCGCATGGTGGGCGAGGTGCTGCGCACCTATATCATCTGCGAGGACGGCGCGGGCAGCCTCTGGCTCATCGACAAGCACGCCGCCCACGAGCGCCTGCGCTTCGACGCCCTCAAGGAGAGCGCCGCGCCGCCCATGGCGCAGCCGCTCCTCACCCCTGCGGCGGTGCGCCTCACCGCTGAGGAATACACCGCCGTGCTGGACGACCTGCCCCTTCTGGAGCAGTGCGGCTTCCTCTGCGAGGACTTCGGTGACGGCACCGTGCTGGTGCGTGAGATACCCGCTGACCTGCGCCCGGAGGACGCGTCCGCCACTCTGGAGGAACTGGCGCACAAGCTGCTGCTCCACACCGCCGACCAGTCCACCCTCCGCGACGAGCTGCTGCACACCGTGGCCTGCAAAAGCGCCATCAAAGCCGGTATGCACACCGACCCTGCGGAGCTGCAGGCGCTGGTGGACAAGGTGCAGTCCGGCGCTGTGCGCTACTGCCCCCACGGGCGGCCTGTGGCGGTGGAGATGACGAGGTATCAGATAGAAAAAATGTTCAAGCGGGCCTGACGGCGGGATCTTTTCCGCCCTGCCATCGTCAACCCTCCTCGACGTACACCCGGTACGCCGCCGAGAACCGTCCGTAGGGGACGGCGTCCCGCAGTGGAGCGCAGCGGAACAAATGCCCTTGGGGTACGACGTCCCGTCAGCGCGGCGGTGCTGTTATCCCGTAGGGCGGGGCCCGTGTGCCCCGCCGTAAAACATGCATACCGTGCGGCGGGACACATGGGTCCCGCCCTACAGAGCAGGTGCGGTGATCCGCCCGCATCTATCCCGACCCAAACGAGGTGATCTTATGGACAACACGGTGCTGTGCGTGGTGGGACCCACCGCCTGCGGCAAAACAAAAATGGGCGTGGCGCTTGCCAGGCGCTTCCACGGCGAGGTGGTGTCCGTGGACTCCATGCAGCTCTACCGGGGCATGGCTATCGGCACCGCCGCGCCCACGGCGGAGGAGATGGAGGGCATCCCCCACCACATGGTGGCCGTGGCCGACCCGCGGGAGAGCTGGTCGGCGGCGCGGTACGCGGCGGAGGCCGACAAATGCGTGCAGGACATCCTGCGCCGGGGCAAGCGCCCGGTGCTGGTGGGCGGCACGGGACTGTATCTGGACGCGCTGGTGCGGGGCACGGACTTCGCCGCCGGCAGTCACGGCGGCGCCATCCGGCGGCAGCTACAGCAGCGCGTGGAGCGCCAGGGCGCAGCCGCGCTGCTGGCGGAATTACAGACCATCGACCCGGCGGCGGCCGCCCGGCTGCACCTGCGGGACGAGAAGCGCATCGTCCGGGCGCTGGAGGTCTATTACGAGACGGGCGAGACCATCACGGAGCACGACCGGAAGAGCCGGGAGACGCCGCCCCGCTACCGCGCCCTGCGCATCGGCCTTGCCTTCCGGGACAGGGCGGACATGTGGGCGCGTATCGACCGCCGTGTGGACGACATGGTGGCGCAGGGACTGCTGCAGGAGGTGGAGACGCTGCTGCAAAGCGGCCTGCCCCATGACGCCACGGCGCTGCAGGCCATCGGCTACAAGCAGTTTCTGGCCGTGGCGGAGGGACGCGCCACCGTGGACGAGGCCATCGCGGAGGTGAAGCTCCGCTCCCGCCAGTACGCCAAGCGGCAGCTGACGTGGCTGCGGCGGGATGAGGACATCCACTGGATATTATGGGAAAAAACGCCGGATTTTCCGGCGGGACTACAAAATGCGACAGAATTCCTCCTGTCCGCCGGGGTATGCTGATAGCGGCGGACGGGCATGACCATACACGTCCGCACACAGACATAAAAGGAGCGGACAAGCTATGCAGAAGGTCAACAATCTACAGGACATTTTTCTCACCAAAGCCCGGAAGGAGAGCGTACCGGTGACGCTGTTTCTGGTGAACGGCTTCCAGCTGCGGGGCATTATCACGGGGTTCGACTGCTTCGTGGTGGTGCTGGACAGCGAGGGGCGGCAGCAGGTCATCTACAAGCACGCCATCTCCACCATCGCCCCGGCGCGGGTCATCGGGCTGCGGGAGGAGGCAGAGTAAAAAAGAGGGATACCCATGAACGACACACCCGACAACAAGAATCTCCCTGCCGGGAGCGCCAAGCGCTCCTCGCCGCTGCTGAGGATACTGCCGCTGGCGGTGCTGGCGGCGGTGCTGGTGTATTTTGCCGCGCAGATACACAGCTACTTCTCCGACCCCATGACCGTCACCGTCACCTACGAAAGTCAGGCAGAGGACACCGTGTCCATGGAGGGCTGGCTGGTGCGGACGGAGGAGCCGCTGCCCGCCCAGAGCGGCACCGTGTCCCGGCAGGTGCAGGAGGGGCAGCGGGTGGCCGCCGGTCAGACCGTGGCCACCGTGTACAGCGACGACAGCGCCCTCCAGACCGTCAGCCAGATCGATACGCTGGAGCTGCAATTGCAGCAGCTGCAATTCGCCCTGACGTCCTATCTGGATCCCGACGCGGCGCTGAAGCTGGATACCTCCATCACCGGCGACATTCTGGCGCTGCGGCAGACCCTGTCCGGCGGCGACTACTCCGCGGCGGAGAGCGATCTGGCGCAGCTGAAGGCGGCGGTGCTCAAGCGCGACCACTCCTACACCTCGCAGGAGGACATTCAGGCGGAGATCAAGTCGGTGGAGTCGGACATTCAGAGCCAGAAGGCCAAGCTGTCGGGCGCCAAGGCCGTCACCGCCAAGGCCTCCGGCACCTATTCCGCCGTGTGCGACGGCTACGAGTCGGTGCTGACGGAGGAATTTTTGGAGGAGCTGACCCCCTCAAAGCTGGACGGCGTCCGCGCCGCAGAGGAACAGAGCAACGTGGGCAAGCTGATCTACGGCGACACATGGTACTACGCCGTGGTGCTGCCGGAGGAGCAGGCGGCGGAGCTGAAGACCATGGGCAGCATCAATGTGCGGCTGGCCAAGGGCTTTGACCAGACCATCCGCATGAGCGTGGAGTCCGTGTCCCGCCCGGACAAGGGGCGCTGCGCCGTGGTGCTGTCCAGCACCCGCTATCTGGCGCAGACCACCCTGCTGCGCCATCAGGCCGCCGACGCGGTGCTGCACACCTACGAGGGGCTGCGCGTCCCGGCTGACGCCCTGCGGGTCAGCGAGGACGGCGTGACCGGCGTGTACTGCGTGGACGGCGAGAACGCCGCCTTCCGCCCGGTGACGCTGGTGTATCAGGGCGAGGGCTACGCACTGGTGACGCCGGCAGAGGGCGCGGGCGACACACGGACGCTCCGCGCCGGAGATCAGGTCATCGCCACCTCCGGCCAGCTTCACGACGGCAAGGTCATTCGGTAAACAAGAGACAGAGACAAGGAGGCACATACCATGTCCAACAGTACGTCTATTCGGGAGAATATCGCCGCCATTCGCGCCCAGATCGACGCGGCGGCGCGGGAGACGGGGCGCACCGGCGCGGATATCACGCTGGTGGGCGCCAGCAAGATGAACGACGCCGCCGCCTGTCAGGAGGCCATCGCCGCGGGCATCGACGCGCTGGGCGAGAACCGGGTGCAGGAGATGACCGCGAAGCTGGCGGAGGACGCCTACCGCGGCGCGCCGCTGCATTTCATCGGCCACCTGCAGCGCAACAAGGTGAAGCAGGTGGTGGGCAAGGCGGCGCTGATCCAGTCCATCGGCTCGCCGGAGCTGCTGGCGGAGGTGGACAGACAGGCGGAGAAGCTGGGCATCGTGCAGGACATCCTGCTGGAGGTCAACATCGGCGGCGAGGAGGCCAAGAGCGGCTTCGCCCCCGATGCGGTGGAGCAGGCGGCGGCGCAGGCCAAGGCTCTTGCCCACGTCCGGGTGCGGGGACTGATGACCATCCCCCCTGCCGACGCCACCCGGGAGGAAAATATGGCGTATTTTGAAAAAGTCCGGGAGCTGTATGTTGACATAAGCCGGAAAATGTACGATAATGGATTAGAATATCTCTCTATGGGCATGAGCGGCGACTTTGCCGATGCCATCCGCGTGGGCGCCAACATGGTGCGCGTGGGCTCCGCCATTTTCGGCGCCAGAGATTATTCCAAATAACACAGCGGGAGGTACTGCACATGGGACTTATGGACGAGCTGAAGAAGATCATTCATCCCTATGATGACGAGGACTATGACTACGAGGACGATTTCGAGGAACCGGCGAAGGAATCCCGCTCCCTGTTCGACGACCGTAAGGAGGAGCGCCGGGAGGAGCGCCGCAGCGAGGATCGCCACAACAAGGTGGTGAACATCCACGCCACCACCCAGCTGAAGGTGGTGCTGGTGAAGCCGGAGCGCTTCGAGAACGCCTCCGAGATCGCGGATCATCTCAAGGAGAAGCGCACCGTGGTGCTGAATCTGGAGTCCACCAACAAGGACGTGGCGCGCCGCCTTATCGACTTCCTGTCCGGCGTGGCCTACGCCGGCGAGGGCAAGATCAAGAAGGTCGCCGCCAACACCTACATCATCACCCCCTATTCCGTGGACATCATGGGTGATCTCATCGACGAGCTGGAAAACAACGGCTTGTATCTGTAAACTATAAATAACAACGGAGGGATCGGTATGTTTACACCGCAGGAAGTTTCCGAAAAAGTATTTCCCAAGGCGTCGTTCGGCAGCGGCGGATACAGTATGGCGTCCGTGGACGAGTTTCTGGACGCGCTGACCGAGGACTACACCGCGCTGTTCAAGGAGAACGTCACCCTGAAGGCCAAGCTGAAGGTGCTGGCCGAGAAGGTGGAGGAGTATCGCTCCACCGAGGAGGCCATGCGTCAGGCGCTGCTGACGGCGCAGAAGATGGCCGCCAAGCTGGTGCAGGACGCGCAGGTGGAGAAGGAGCAGATCCTCTCCGATGCCCGGGCGGAGGCCCAGCAGGAGATCCACCGGTTGGACGACGAGCGGCAGGCGGCGGAGCGGAAGCTGCAATACGCCCAGGAAAAGACCGCCGAGTTCATCCGCCGCAGCGAGGAGCTGTGCAAGGCGCACAGCGCGTTCCTGCTGTCTCTGCCGGAGCTGGACTTCGCGCCGGAGAAGCCCGCCGCCGCGCCTGCGGCTGCGCCCAAGGACGACGTGGTGTCCTCCATCGAGCAGGATATCCTCAGCCACTACACCGAGGCAGAGGCGGAGAAGCCCGCCCCGGCCGTCACCGACGAGCCGACCATCAAAATGCCGCCCATAGACGGCAGCGCCATCCCCAGCGATTTCCGACTGAGTCTGGACGAGCTGAAGTTCGGCCGCAACTACGACGGGGACAAGTAACAACGGATACGAATAAAAGGCGGCCTTGCGCCGCCTTTTTCCTACGGAGGAGAAGCCATGACAAAGCCCATCATCGCCCTGCTGTACGATTTTGACAAGACCCTCTGCACCACCGATATGGAGGACTACGCCTTCATCCCCGCCCTGGGCTATACCCCCGCCCAGTTCTGGAGCAAGGCCAACACCTTCGGCCGGGAGAACCGCATGGACGGCCTGCTGGCGTATATGTACACCATGATGGCCGAGTGCCGCGCCCAGGGCAGGGTGCTCAAGCGGGACTTTCTGGTGCAGTGCGGCCGCAGCATGGAGCTGTTCCCCGGTGTGTGGGAGTGGTTCGGCCGCATCAATGCCTTCGGCGAGAGTCTGGGCGTGGAGGTGGAGCACTATGTGCTGTCCTCCGGCTTGAAGGAGATCATCGAGGGCAGCGGCATCGCCCACGAGTTCAAGCAGATCTACGCCTGCGAGTTCTATTATGACGAGAGCGGCGCCGCCTGCTGGCCGAAGCTGGACGTCAACTTCACCAACAAGACCCAGTTCGTCTACCGCATCAACAAGGGCGTGCTGGACGTGTCCGACGACAAGACGCTGAATGACTCCATGCCCGACGACAGCAAGCGCATCCCCTTCACCAATATGATCTACGTGGGCGACGGACTCTCCGACGTGCCGTGCATGAAGATGATGCGGGCCTACGGCGGGCAGGCCATTGCCGTGTACCAGTCCGGCAACCGCGCCGGTGTGGAGGATCTGCTGAGCAAGGGACGGGTGGACTTCATCTTCCCCGCCGACTACCGGGAGGGCGGCGGACTGGACAACACGGTGAAGAACATCATCCGCAAAATGGCCATCAGCGATGCGCTGGCCGCCGAAAATGTCCAGCAGCTCCAGATGATCGGACGGGGCGACCTGCCGGAGCAGGTGGGCCTGTTCGAGTGAAACAGGCAGCAGACCAGAAAAGCGTCCGCGCACGGTGTGCGCGGACGCTTTCTTGTCCTATGCAAGCAGGTGGATGCCATCCACCGAGCGCAGGTGTGCCTTCAGGTCATCCAGCAGCAGCTCCGCCGCCTCTCACAAAGCAGCAGGGGCGGACACCCAAGGTGTCCGCCCCTGTCTTTGTTTTCTTACTGCATGACCTGCCGGATCACGCGGAGAAACCGCGCCCGGTCATAGATCACCGGCACGGGGTAGGTGGGATTGGCCTCCTTGGCCGCCCACGCCGCCATCTGCGGCAGATCCGCCTCCCGGATGCAGGTGAAGCCGGCGGGGATGCCCAGCCGGGCGTTCATGGCGAAGATCGCGTCGATAAAGGCGTTGGCTCTGTCCGCCTCGCTGTCGCCGGACAGCCCCACCAGCTCCGCCAGACGCGCCTCCACGTCGTCGCCGTGGGCGCAGGCGTGCTCCAGCGTGCGGAAGATGGTGACCACCGCCTCCTCCGCCATGGCGTCGGTCTAGCGGGTGGGGTAAAACCTGCCGGTATATGCCTCCACCGCGTGAGTCAGGGCGTCCATGCCGGTCTCGGCGGTGGTGTGGGGCGGCAGGGACACGGTGAGCAGTGGGTCCAGCACGGCGCAGCGGGGGATCAGGCACAGGTCGTTGATGGCGTACTTGTGGTGATCCGCGCCGGTGACCACGGCGGCGATGGTGGTCTCCGAGCCGGTACCGGCGGTGGTGGGTACGGCGATAAAGGGCGGAATGGCGCGGCGCACCTTCAGGAGGCCCGCCAGCTGCTCCGGCGCCTTGCCGGGGCGCACCACCAGCGCCGCGGCGGCCTTGGCGGTGTCCATGGGACTGCCGCCGCCCACCGCCACCAGGCTGTCGCAATGCGCCTGTCGATACAGGGCGGCCGCCGCCTCCACGGTGGACACCGGCGGGTTGGGCTTTATGTCGGAGAACAGGGTATAGCCCTCCAGCCGGGACAGCATTTGCTGAAAGGCGGGGTCGGCACACTGACGGCAGCTGGCCACCACCAGCGGGCGGCGGACGCCGTACCGGGTCAGCCGGGCAGGGATGTCCGCCAGACTGCCGGGGCCGGTGATCGTCTCCGGCTGACGCCACGGCAGCAGCCGTGCGCCCAGGCCGAACACGCACTGATAGGCGCGGTATCCAACATGGCGTAAATTCACGAAAAAGCCTCCTTTTATCGCTCTCCTTGCCCCGGAGCAGCGGCGCTCCCACAAGAAAAAGGGGGCGGCTGCACCGCCCCCTTGGGATCGTATATCGATTACTCCGCCGTCTCGATCAGGCCGTAGCCGCCGTTGTTGCGGTGGTACACCACGCAGATGGC
>ENA-OUQH01001089-OUQH01001089.1-human-gut-metagenome-genome-assembly--contig:-NODE-1089-length-18749-cov-4.205414_pt1 | contig 18749 bp, 17 predicted proteins | sample MGYA00237948_ERZ548828 | MGnify/ENA primary metagenome ERZ548828 (study PRJEB26490, sample SAMN05194711) | human gut metagenome | biome: terrestrial biome; feature: human-associated habitat; material...
TGATTTGAGTATCTTTTATATAACAGGAAAGCTCCCAATTTCAAGTCGAACGTCCGTGAGACTTGGCGCGTGATTCTGGTCAGCGAAGCTGACATATTCCTATCAGAATCACTGCGCATCCTCGCGGAGCTTTTAGAATCCTACTCGACTGTCTCCCAGTTCATTCTTCCATATCTGAGTGTCATCTCCTGGATTTCCTTCTGCAATTTCAATGATAACTGTCTTGTATTCACTCTCCACTTCCAGTTCTTTCCTACTGTAGACGGAGTGTTGATACGACAATTATTTCCAAGTCCTAAATAGTCCTGCATTGGAATAACACACAGTTTTGCACTGCTTCGCATAATCAGGCTGATCAGAGATTTATATAATTCCTTTTCCGGTGTGTACTGGTCACACATGTAATCTCTCGCCAGTTTCTGCTCCTCTTTTGTGATACTGCTCCACCATCCAACGATTGTCTCGTTATCGTGAGTTCCTGTATAAGCTACACTGTTCACCGGATAGTTATGTGGAAGATAATCATTCGCACATCCTGAATCTCGGGAATCAAATGCAAATTCCAACACCTTCATTCCCGGGAAACCGCTCTCGCGGACCAACTCACGGACAGAATCTGTTACATAACCAAGATCTTCGGCGATAACCTGCTTCCACCCAAGTGCCTGTTCCACTTTGCGGAACAGATCGATTCCAGGACCTTTCTCCCAATGTCCGCCGATCGCATTCTCTGCTCCATACGGAATTGAAAAGTATTCGTCAAATCCTCTGAAATGATCGATTCTGACAACATCATACATCTGGAATACATAATGCAGTCTTGAAATCCACCATGAATATCCTGTCTCTCTATGATAATCCCAACGATACAGCGGATTTCCCCACAGCTGTCCTGTCGCAGAGAATCCATCCGGCGGGCATCCTGCTACAGCGGTCGGAATATTTTCTTCATCTAACTGGAATAATTCCGGATGTGCCCAGGTATCCGCGCTGTCCATAGCAACATAGATCGGGATATCTCCGATGATCTTGATTCCATTTTCATTTGCATAAGCCTTTAATTTCATCCATTGCTCGTGGAATTTAAACTGCATGTACTGCTGGAATTCAATATCATAATACAGTTCCTCTCTGTAATAATCCATTGCCCATTTCCAGCGGAGACGGATATCTTCTGCCCATTTTGTCCACTCTACATTGTCAAATCTTCCTTTCACAGCCATAAACAGTGCGTAATCTGACAGCCACCAGCTGTTCTCATTCACGAACTTCTGATAATCCGGATTCTCACTGATCTTGCTTCTCTCATAAGCCTTTCGAAGCAGTGGATAACGTCCTTTATAAATCTTCTCGTAATCAATAGATCCCTTTGCTTTCCCCCAGTTTACCTTCTCGCATTCTGCACGTGTCAGAACACCTTCCTCGATCAGTTCATCCAGACTGATAAAGTACGGATTTCCTGCAAATGTAGAAAAGGACTGATATGGAGAATCCCCATAACTGGTCGGTCCAAGCGGGAGAATCTGCCAGTAACTCTGGCCTGCTCCTTTGAGCCAATCTACAAATTCATATGCGCTTTTTGAAAAACAACCAATTCCGTACTCTGACGGCAAACTACTGATCGGCATTAAAATACCTGCTGCTCTTTCGCTCATTTTATCTTCCTCCTCTTAATCTTCTACCTCGATCATTACTCCATAATGATCGGATACTACCGGGTAATTCTTACCATTACATACCACTTTCGATGACTTTACTTTTTTCTGCGTATTACAGAAAATGTAATCCAGGCGTTTGGCATCTTTCACAGCGCCACCGCCTTCTCCCTCACGCCATCCATCGATTTCTTCTTCCACTGTAACACCGGAATCTTTCTGTTCTGCCAGACAGTAGCTGTCCTTCCATCCGCTCTCACAGATCAGTTCATAGCCCTCCTGTTTTACATTATCGAGACTGTTGAAATCTCCCATTAGCCAGATTGTACGATCTTTCTTTTCCAGACTTTTCGTCAGATCTTCTATCTTCTCCCACTGTTTCTTCAGCGGTTCTTCCTCATCGTTCCACCAGCCCATATGTACAGTGAAGAAAATGTCGTCGCTTCCTTCTGTCTGCATTCCTAAAATCTTTCTTGTTTTCCAGTTATCATAATCATCTGTCTGGCTGATCAGGAACTGCTTTACTCTCATAATCGGTTTCTTTGACAAAAGAGCCATTCCTTCATCATATTTCCCATATCCGATTTTTGCAGACAACCAGGTCCAATAATAATATACATCTTTTTCTCTGAGTGCTTCAACAACTTCTTTCACATGGTTGTCTTCTCTTACAGGAAGTCCGAAATCCATACATCTCTTATACCCGGCCAGCATTACATCCGGAATGATTCCGGCACTTGCAGTCTGATTCACCTCCTGAAGAGCAATCACATCCGGTTGCTCAATCGCTAACATCTCTATAAACTTTTCTTTTTTTTCTTCATAAGATGACTCTACAAGACTATGCGTATTTAATGTCATTAACTTCATTCTCTTCTCACTCCTGTAAAAACACCGGAGAAGTCTCTATATTCCCTTCTCCGGTCTATTGTCTGTTATGGACTGCTTTTATAAGATATCATTAATATCTGATTTCAACACATCCGCTTTTGGCCCATAGACAGCCTGGATTCCATTATCTTTCTTAATCAGTCCAAGTGCTCCCTCTGACTTCCATGCGGAAAGCTCTGCTACTTTATCTAAATCCTTTACTGTGACACGAAGTCTTGTCATACATGCATCCACAAGGATAATGTTTTCTCTTCCTCCAAGCAGTGCAATAATTCGCTCTGCCTTGCTGTCTTTGGCGTCTGTTTTTCCACTTTCAGATTTTGCAGAAGTTGCTGCTGAAGCAGTCTCATCATCTGCATTGTCATCCATATAATTTCCAAGTCTTCCCGGTGTTGCGAACTTAAACTTACCGATCATAAAATATGCTACAAAGTATCCGATGATGAAAAATACAACCACACAGATCACAAAATTAATAATGTCTCCGCCCAGGCCGGCCTTGATTGACATTGGAATTCTTGTAATAAACTCAAGATTTCCGAAAGAATGTACTCTCAGATGAATGATTCCTGACATTGCGAATGCACATCCCTGAAGAATTGCATAAACAATATACAATGGCAATGCACAAAACATAAACATGAATTCCAGTGGCTCAGTAACACCTGTAAGAAATACTGCAAGTGCTGTTGAGATAAACATAGAACGGTATTTATCTTTCTTATCTGCATCAACTCTTCTGTACATTGCAAGTGCAACACCAAGTAAAAGTCCTGTTGCTCCGATCATCTGTCCGACTTTGAAACGAGCCGGTGTTACTGTTGTGAGCAGAGTTTTATATGCTTCCATATTTCCTGCATCTTTGTAGTTGATCAGATCAGTTACCCATGCAAGCCATAGCGGATCCTGTCCAAATACCTGCTTTCCGGCATTAACTCCTGTTGCGATCGTATAAGTTCCACCGAATGAAGTGTAATTCATCGGAATTGTCAGCATATGATGCAGACCGAACGGAAGCAGAAGACGCTCTAATGTTCCGTAGATAAATGGTGCAAGGATTGGTGATGTAGAAGATGAATTTGCGATCCATACACCAAACGCATTAATTCCTGACTGTACAACCGGCCATACAACTGCAAGAATCAGAGAAATAATGACTGACCATGCGATACATACCATCGGAACAAAACGCTTTCCATTGAAGAAAGACAATGCATCCGGTAATTTACGGTAATTGTAGTATTTATTGTAAATAATTCCTCCTGCGAATCCTGCGATAATTCCGACAAAAACACCCATGTTCAATGCCGGTACGCCTAATACAGAAGTGAAATATCCGTTGACAAGAATCTCTTTTCCAAACAGAGTATGTGTCACTGCTGTTGCATCATTCAACATATCAGATGTAACTCCGAAAATAGATCCCGTGATCTGATTGATCAGAATAAATGTGATCAATGCTGCAAATGCACCTCCTGCACGCTCCTTCGCCCAGGATCCACCAATTGCAACAGCAAACAGGATATGCAGGTTATTGATAACTGCCCATCCGATATTCTCCATCGTACTTCCGATTGTCATTACGATAGAAAGATCCGCTCCTGCCATCTGTACCAGCTTACCGATACTGATCATCAATCCTGCTGCCGGCATAACTGCGATAACCGTCATCAGAACTTTACCTAATTTCTGAAGCAAATCAAAATTGAGATTGAATTTCTTCTTTCCTTTCGTTTCCACCTTTAAATTCCTCCTTTAGATCTCCCTGCATGCCATCGCATCATGTGGCACGCTTTCTGTTGCATTATTCTGTGCAACCGTTTGCATTAATTATATGCACGCTTTGCACGGAATGCAATTCTATTTATAGATCTATTTTCTATTTCTGCCTTTTGCACAATTTATATGCTCCGTTTTTGTACATTCTCACAACAGTTTCTATGCAAAAATTTGTGCAACAAATTTGACATTATTGCGTTCTTTCACTAAAATAGTAGGTGACGAATTTTTTGTGAAAATGTAACTGTTCAGAACCAAGCAAAATTTCAAAAAACAGGTATAAAATGCTTGCATTTTTAAGACTGTTTTTGAAATTTTATTTGGCGGATACGCCACACCGACGAAATGCGTAGCATTTTGGAGGTTGGCTCTGAACAGTTACGTGAAAATAAAGGAAAATAGGTGTCAGACTCCTGACATCCTCATTTCCTCACAGGAGGGAAAATATGGCAGTAACAATTAAAGATGTGGCCGCTTTGGCAGGTGTATCACCTTCCACTGTCTCCAGAACTTGTAAGAATAACCCATCCATTAGCACAGAGACAAAAGAAAAAGTCCGCAAGGCAATGATCGAACTTGGTTACGAAGTAAACTTTCAGGCCAGCAATCTTGCTTCTCAGTATTCCCGCACGATCGGGATTATCCTTCCGGCATCTGCCCGTGAAGTATATGAGAATGCTTTCTATCTTGAAGCAATTCGCGGCATCAGCCACTACTGTAACCAGAGACAATACATGTCTACTGTTGTGACAGGTCAAGATGAAGATGAGATCTTAAAAGCGATTCAGTCTATGTCACGAAGTGGAAAAGTAGATGGGTTCATCGTTCTTTATTCTCGAAAGGACGATCCGATTATTGATTATCTCTTCAGCGAAGGGCTTCTTTATATCTTGATTGGAAAAGCAACACAGTACACGAATCAGACATTATATATTGACAATGATAATCTTCTTGCCGGAGAGGACGCGACCGAATATCTCTATCAGCTCGGTCATCGCAAGATTGCTTATCTGGGTTCCGACAGTTCACTGACTTTTGCCGCAGACAGAAAAACCGGTTACCAGATGGCATTGACTAAACACGGAATCCCTTTCCGTCCAGAATACTGCGCGGAAGTTCTGAATGTATCAGGAGATAACACAGAAGCAATTTCTTCTCTGTTACTGCAGGATGAACCGCCAACTGCAATCGTTGTAAGTGATGATATTCTTGCTGTTTCTCTTGAAAGAGTTTGTCTTCAGAATCATGTTTCAATCCCTGATGATTTGTCGATTATATCATTCAACAACTCTCTATTTGCAAGATCGACATCTCCACAGCTTACTTCAATTGATATTAATTCCAAGCAGCTGGGTATCGAGGCGGCATCACAGATGATCAATCATATTGAAAATCCGAATCTTGTTGCAACAAAGATTATCGTGCCGCATCAGCTGATTGAACGCGACAGCTGTTGTAAAATAAATGGATAAAAGGACGGAGAGTTCTGACATTTTCAATCAGAATTCTCCGTTCTTTTATCATTTTTCTTCTGATATCAACCAAGCGCTTACAAAACAGCTCTAAAACTTGGATGTTGCAACAATCTGCATACCTCTTGTGCAACTGCATCATCTTTATTAGATTCGATGACTTTCTCTGCGATTTTTTTCAAGCTTTCTACTGCATTTCCCATGGCTCTGGAATGCGGGAACTTTTCAAACATTAGAATGTCATTCTTCCCATCCCCAAATACCAATACCTCTTCTTTACTCCACCCGTAATACTCTGCAATCTGTTCTAGCATAGCTCCCTTATTCGCCTGTCGGTCTGTAATTTCTATATTCCAAGGTGCAGATGAAGTAACTGTGATATCTTGTCTCTTCTTCAGAAATTCTTTTATGTTTTTCAACTTATTCTGCTCTTCTGAGAAAATAAATATCTTTTGAATTTTAATCTGCGCATCAAAAATTTTTTCCACTGCGGGCATTGAGCGAGCCGTATCGCAAAACTCACAGTCTGTCGAAAAATCTCCTGATGATGTATTAATTTCAAAATCAAGCTTCTTTTCCATGAGCATCTGTATAATTTCCTGCGCACAGGATTCTTCTATTGATTTTTGGAAAATCAAAGTCCCATCACTCTTTCGGAATTCAGCTCCATTTAGCAGAAGATATTCCGGTGACACTCCCGCTGTTCTCATAAGCTCAGATGCCGTTTTCAGCGAACGGCCTGTTGCCGCAACCCACAGAATTCCTGCCTGCTGTGCAGTCCTTATACACTCCGCTGTTTTCTCTGATAACATGCCTTCTTCATTTAGAAGTGTCCCATCCAGATCACTTGCAATTAATCTGATCACCGTAATTCTCCTTTACCTTTGAAAAATGAAATGCAAATGTATGGAAATCTCGTTTTATTAATGGTAGCGACACTCCAATCTCCATCAGTTCATCACCCCCGAAAATCTGCCCGGTACTTTCATCTTTATAATCCCATTCCGGATTCAAATTTAAAAGTCTGATTCTTCCATGAGAATATCTCGGATCAAACAGTTTCTGCATGATAATAACTTCGCATTCTTCTCCCGTCGCAGAAACAACCGACCATGCAATATAATTTTCATTCGGAACTTCAAGATAACTAAGCACTCCATTTTGCAGCCAGCCTCTCTGTTCTTTATATTCCTGAATCTGATCAGCAATTTCTTTTCTTTCTTCTTCGGAACATTTCGTAAGATCAAGTTCATATCCCAGATTAAATAATCTTGCTACCTGATATCTTGCATCCAGAGAAGTACTTCTTCCGGTCTGATGATTCGGAACAATACTTACGTGAGCACCCATTGTTATCTGCGGATATAAAAGGCTATACCCTCTTTGGATCGTCGCACGGTCAAATGCATCTGTATTGTCACTTGTCCAATTCTGCGGCACATAATACAACATTCCCGGATCAAATCGCGCACCACCACTGGAACATCCTTCAATCAGAACATCCAGATATTTTTCTGTAATGCGTTCCAAAATATCATATAATCCAAGCACATACCGATGACTGATCTCTTCTTTTTGCTGTACTCCCAGACATGCAGAATTCACATCTGTCAGCGGTCGGTTCATATCCCACTTTATGTAATTGATTTTTCCATTTTTCAAATAAAAATCTAATGTTTTAAATAAATATTCACGGACATCTTCTCTTGAAAGGTCCAGCAGATATTCATGTCTTCCTTTTACTGATTGATACCCCAGAATGTGAAGCGCCCAGTCCGGATGATGACGTAACAACTCACTATCCTCGCTGACTGCCTCCGGTTCAAACCAAAGTCCAAACTGTAAACCTTTTTTATGAATCGTATCTGCAACTGCTGCAATTCCACCCGGAAGTTTCTGTTCATTGCATATCCAGTCTCCCATTGAAGATCTGCTGTCATTTCCTTTACGAAACCAACCGTCATCCAATACAAATAATTCAATTCCCGCAACTTTAGCCAAGTCTGCCTGTTCATCAATCTTCTCCATTGTTACATCATAGTACATAGATTCCCAGGAGTTTAAAAGAACCGGTCGTATCTTTTCCTCAAATCGTTTAGGAATTAGATGCTGTTGGTACAGCCAGTGAAAATTGTGGCGCATTCCATTCAGACCCGTATTGCTATAATTCAATACCACTTCCGGAGAAGCAAATGTATCTCCTGGTTTCAATTCCCATTTAAAGCTGTCCGGATGAATTCCAATCTGTGCCCGTACATTTCCAAACTGATCCTTTTCCACCTGTGCGAGGAAATTTCCGCTATAAACAAGATGCGCTGCCCAGACATCTCCGCTGCATTCATTCGTCTCCGGTTTTAACGCTGCCAAAAATGGCTGATGCTGAGGACTGCTGCTTCCCCTGACACTCTCCGTTTTCTGCACCCCATAATGAATCGGGAAACGCTGCATATTTGCCTCTTTAGCATGTGTCCCATATAATGTCATAAGTTCATACTCTTCTGCCGGAAGTTCCAGAGACATACTCTGAATATTCTGAAGAAAAACGGTCTGCTTCCCATAATTTTCTACTTTTTGATGCCGTAAAACAATTCCGTTATTTTCAAAAATTGTATAATAAAGAAAAAGTCGGATCCCTGCTCTGTCATCTTCACAGATCACTTCCAGTGTCTCCGACTCATTTTCATTAACACGAATCTGCGGCATACCTTGTAGTTTAGGCTTACCGGATACCACACTCCAGCTTTTAAACACCGGTTCGCAAAATGTTATTCCATCTTCTTGTGTGATTGCAAAAGCCGGAATACGAAAATCTCCATGTCCTCCGACCGGATATTCAAACGGAAAATCATCAAAGGATACATTTTCGACAGAGCTGTCATGTTCCGTATTATACCCTCTCTTAAAATACAGGGGATTTCCGGTCCCCCGGTAATTTCGGATCTTTCGTCCGAAATACCGATGAACCAGATACTTTCCATCCACAACTTCCATCACATAACTTATTGTATCATTACTTAATTGCACGATCTGTCCTTTGTTATGAAATAGAATACTCATACTTACTGCTCCATTTTCTTATTAAACCCAAACATCCATGTCAGCCCGAATGCCACACCGAAAGCAACTACATTTACCAGAATATAGAGTGGCAGCTGCTCGTTAAGATACAGCAATGTTCCTGGGATACCTGTAATTGACATTCCTGTTGCTCTCAGATGGAAGATTGATGCCAGAAATCCTCCAACACCGCCACCGATCATTGACATTACAAACGGTTTCATAAATTTTAAGTTAACTCCAAATACCGCCGGCTCTGTGATTCCAAGTAATGCAGACAGACATGCCGGATATGCCACCTGCTTTGTCTTATTAGACGCTGCTTTGATTGCAACTGCAAGAACTGCTCCTGCCTGAGCAACATTTCCGCAAGTTCCGATTGGATTCAGATAATTCCATCCATCTTGTGCCAACATACTGATCTCTAAGAAATTCAGAATATGATGAATACCAAAAATACCAAGAAGCTGTCCGAAACATCCATATAAAAATCCGCCTATTCCCATTGGAAGGAAAAGAAGATGTTCTACTGCAAACAGAACTCCTGACTCTACTGTATGTAAGATTGGTCCAAGTACGAACAATGCCAGAACACATCCAACCAACAATGTTAAGAATGGTGTCACAATCAGATCGATTGCATCCGGAACTTTCTTTCGCAGCCATTTTTCAAACTTGGAAGCGACAATTCCTGTCACAAATGCCGGTAATACTGATCCCTGATATCCTGTTACTTTTAAGAATCCAAAGAAAATCAACGGCTGTGCCTCTCCTGATCCAACTGCATAAGCGCTTGGCAGGCTGCTGTTTACAAGCATCAATCCTAATACAATTCCAATTACCGGACTTCCGCCAAAATTGCGGAAGGTTGACCAGCACACTAAAGCCGGAAGGAATGCAAATGCCGTGTCTGTCAATACCTGTGTAAATGTAAGAAGATTCTGCGGAATACTATCAGCTGTCAGACCAAATACTGCAAGTACTGCCTCCTGAGTCAGAAGCCCTCTAAGTCCCATAAACAAACCAGTAGCTACAAGCACCGGGATAATTGGCACAAATACATCAGAAAACATTCTGATTGCTCTCTGGAATTTATTTCCATAAACGACCTTTTCTTTTTCCTCTGACTTTTCTTCGTCGCCTGTTCCTGTAACTTTTACAACTTCATCATAGATTCGGTTAACCAGTCCTGTTCCGAGAATGATCTGGTACTGTCCGGAATTAAAAAAGCTTCCTTTTACTTTCTCCAGATTTTCAATCTCTTTTACCTGAATCTTTTCTTTATCAGCTACTACAATACGAAGTCTTGTCGCACAATGTCTTACTGACACAACATTTTCCGTGCCGCCAACCAGTTCAAGAATCTTTTTTGCTAATTCTTTATCACTCATTTTTCTCCTCTCCTTCTCCCATTAAATCATACATTTCCACGACTGTTTCTTTCATGAGTCCGCTTATTTTTACTTTTCCATTTTCTTCTTCTGTGAACATTCTCATAGAAAACACTTTGCTTCCCTGATTCACAAAAATTTCCATACTGGAAATATCAGACCAACATTCTATCGTTTCCAACGAATCAATCTTACAGTTTCTCTCATCATACTCTTTTGTAACCCAATTTTTTCTCTTTACAGAAATTATTTTTTCTACTTTTTTGTATTCTAGAATAACTTCTCTGTTCTGAAATTCTATTTTAAAAGAAGTTTCATTCTGAAGATTAGATAGTTTTGCACAGTATACTCTGTTCTTAAGAATTATTTCTCCACTTTGTCTTTCCTGCTCAGAAATCTTATGTATGCACAAACTTTTTTCCAATTCTCTTACCGGAAGCTGACACAGTTCTCCGTTTCGATAAGAAAGCTCTCTTGGTAATGTCATACAATGGATACTGGATTCTCCTTCACCAAACAGCTTCTCTTCTTCCTCTTCCATTCTTGACATCCACGCAAACAGAATTTTTCTTCCATCCGGTGATGTAAATGTCTGCGGCGCATAAAAATCAAATCCCTGATCCATCTTTTTACGCCCTTCATCCAGATTCTGTACATTGCTATCTTCTATTTTTCCTGAAACTATGTCATTAAAATCAAACTCTTTATAAGCCGAAAAACTACAAAGTGAACTATCACTTTCATTATCTCTGTGCTGCGGACAATAAAGCAAAATTCCTTGTCCATCTACCTGAAAATAATCTGGACATTCGACCATTTCATACTCCTTGGATTTTGCAAGTACTAATTCGAATTTCCAATTTTCCGCATCCTTGGAGCTACATAGTGCGACAGAACCTCTTCCATTTTTCATCTGTGCTCCGATCACCATATAATAGTTATCGCCGTCCTGCCATACTTTCGGATCTCTGAAGTGCTCGGTAAACTCAGTAGGTGTTGATACCACAATGCCTTTTTTCTGAAATGTCTTGCCATCCTCAGTAACTGCAAGGCACTGGCTGCTTTTTCTCACACCGCCGCTCTTATTATTTCCTGTATAAAATAAGCGAAGCTGACCATCCTTTATCAATGCACTACCTGAGTAAACTCCATTTTGCTCATAAAACTGGTCCGGCAAAAGAGCACTTCCTTCCCAATTCCAATGAAGTAAATCCTTCGATGTAAAATGTCCCCATTCCTTGTAAGAATGATTCTTTTCAAATCGATTCCACTGAAAGAACACATGATACATATCCTTGTAAAAAACTAACCCATTAGGATCATTTAGCAGACCTCTGTCCGGTTCCAGATGATATTTCTGCCGTTTTATCATTTCTAAATGACCTCCCGTCCTTACTTTCTGGCGCCTGACTATATTAAACTATATTTTTCTATTTTGGAACATAGCATTTTCAGAAGAATATATGGAAAAAACTAACTTTTTGTATTATGATAGACTTATGATTGAATATAAAGAAACCAAACATTCTCTGGTATATAAAGCCAATAGTGATCTTTCTCTGTACAGTGCCGGTTATGAAGAATGCACACCTGGCTACAGTTATGGTCCGACTTTGAGATCATATCAGCTAATTCATTTTGTACTCAACGGGGAGGGAGAATTTCGTATTAATGAGCATGTGTTTCACCTAAAAGCAGGAGATGCATTTCTCATTCCGGCAGGTAAGATCACTTATTATGAAGCCTCAAAAACAAACCCTTGGTCTTATGCATGGATCAGCTTTATCGGCATCAGCTCGGAAAGCTATCTCTATCAGATTATGACTTCAACAGAAGATATTTATGTGATCCATGGTCTGGATACCCGAAAATATTACGATTCTATTTCCAGGATCATGCAATTAGATGCCTCATTGACCAGTCATTATTTTGAAGGAAATAGTATCCTGCTTCATATTATTTCCATGCTTTTTTCCGATGTTGATTTTCATGAAGCAGACACAAATAAACTGTCAATTATCGATGAAATTAAATTTTACTTTGACATCAATTATGCTGAGAATTTGAAGTTAAAAGATGTAGCTGACTATTTCGGCATCCATCAGAATTACCTTACACGGGCTTTCCATGAAAAGTTTGGAATCTCACCCAAAAAATATCTGCTTCAACTGAAATTCAAAAAAGCTGCAAGGTTACTTGCAACTACACAACTTCCTGTTTCGATTATTTCCAATTCACTTGGATTTGAAGACCAGCTGGCATTTTCACGTACATTTAAAAAGTTTTATAATGTTTCGCCAACAGATTACCGGAGCCATTTAAAACCGTAACACTTCTTACGTTTTTTCATCCATTTTCTGTTACTCACCACCTGAAGGAGTGGGAGTCTTCTCGACTGAGATAAACAATCCGCAGAATACAAAGTTGCGAACTATACTGATACTTACAAAAAGAACAGAGATTTCTGACATTTTTCAATCAGAACTCTCTGTCCTTTTTCATCATTTTGATATTTATAAGACCTTATATTTTTCAAATATTTCCAAGTACTCCTGCTCAACATCCTTGAATGCTCTCACCGTATAATCAGGTACCATACACGTCTCCGGCTTGTCTCCTTCTGAGTCTTCACCCAGTAAATATTTCATATCATACCACAATACCGCATCATCAATCTCTTTGATCAGCTTTTCTTCCTGCTCATCAAGCGGTGAACCCAAGAACTTGGTATATAAAACATCAAGCAAATGGTTCTCCTGCTCTTTATATACTGTCATAAATTGCTTCAGCGGACGCGGCACGTCTGACATGTAACACTCACTTGCATCATGCAAAAGTGCACCCTCGATCACACGATTGCTGTATCCTCTGGCTGCAGCTTCTTTCGCGCACAGAATGCAATGTTCTCCCACCGACCAGAACGTACTGACCTGACCGTTTCCTCGACAGATCATCGGAAGTGCATGGGCGATATCTACAATGTTGATTAGTTCCGGATCCGGGTTTATCGGATCAAAATGATTTCCTGTGTATGTTGTGATGTAACTCATAATAAACTCCTACTCTCTTTAATATAATTCCATAAACTCTCATCTAAATCTATCTCTTCTTTTGCTTTGAGACCTCGTCTCATTTATAACTTCTTGGATATCCCTATATGGCACACTTGTAAAAATATCTCTAAGTTCATCTGCCATATCCAATGCCATCGCAATCTTCGTTAAGGAAAGTAATGAAATCATTCCTGTCGTCTCAAACCTTTTAATCGAACCATAACTCACACCACTCATAGATGCTAATTTTTCCTGTGAAATTGAACGTCTCTTTCTAATATTACGCACTCTTTGCGCAAGCTTTTGATCCAGTTCTTCTGCTGTTTCCCATACTAACTGTTGCATTCATCCACCTCACTCTATGGATAATATTTTATCTATTTCAAACCATTTTTTGCGTTTTTAGATAATATTTTATCTATTCAAATCATATCACTTTTATCTTTTAATATCAACCAGGCACTTGCAAAATAACTCTAAAACCTCTAAAATTATTGTATCTGCCAAAACATTTAATTAAGGGAGAAAATTTATGAGTATATACGCAATTTACTTCAGTCCAACCGGTGGAACTGAAAAAATAGTTACATTTATAGCTGAACAATTTGGCGAATATCAGAGCATTGATTTATGCGAAAAGACTTCTGATCTAACAAATAATTTTTCCGAAGAAGATCTCTGTATCATCGGAGTTCCTTCCTTCGGTGGACGTGTTCCTGCCATTGCATTAGAGAGAATCAAAGCCCTGAGCGGAAATAATGCAACTGCGATTCTAATCACCGTTTACGGAAACCGTGCTTATGAAGATACATTGATCGAACTTGAAGATACTCTGATTGAAAAGAACTTCACCTGCCAGGCAGCTATTGCGGCTATCGCAGAACATTCCATCATGCATCAGTTTGCAACTGGAAGACCTGATCAGAATGATCTTACAGAACTCGCTTCCTTTGCACAGAAGATAAAAGAGAAAATAAACAACACTGTAAAAACTGATTTTCCACCAGTACATGTTCCGGGTAACAGACCTTACCGCGAATACGGTACGATTCCGCTTATCCCTGGTGCTTCACATACCTGTGGTTCCTGTGGATTGTGCGCAGCGAAATGCCCGTCAGGAGCAATTCCATCTGACAATCCTAAGCAGACTGATAAGGACAAATGTATTTCCTGTATGCGCTGTATCAGCGTCTGTCCAACGCATTCCCGCAAGCTGAATCCACTAATGCTGGCTGCTGCTTCCCAGAAGTTAAAAAAAGCTTGTTCCGGACGAAAAGAAAATGAACTGTTTTTATAAATAAGACTATAAAAACACCCGCTATTTTCATCCTTCTCAAGATAAAATAACGGGTGTTTATAAGTGTTTGCACTATACAACTACTTCTACCAGTATCTTGTCACCAAATTGGATTTTCCTATTCGTTATTCTTCATCCTCCAGCTTCACGCACGGCAGATTCCATCTGTAGTGCGCCGCTCCGATACGAATCACAAGCACAACCACTGTTCCGATCACAAGTGCCGGAATTTGCCCCCAACTTCTGTACGCCAGCACACAGCAGATTGCCCCCGCAATCGATGCACAGGCATACACATGCTTTACAAAAATATATGGTGGAACCCCTGCCATCACATCTCGTAGAAGTCCTCCTCCAACACCGGTCAGCACTCCAAGGAAACTTAAGAAAAACATATTATCATGATATCCTGCTGTCCATCCTGTGGATACTCCGACCGCTGTAAAGATCCCAAGTCCGACCGAATCCATCAGGAACATTAGTCCTGCATAGAGTGCCTGGTATTTGCTATGCACCAGTCTCTTATTAATAGAAAGTAAGAGAAATGGCGCTAATGCAGAAATCACTGCCACTTCTACATAAATCGGCTTCACAAATGCGCTCGGTGTCTTCCCCAAAATCACATCACGCATCATTCCACCTCCTACCGCGGTCACCACACCAAGCACCAACACACCGAAAATATCCATCTTTCGCCGGATACCAACCATTGCCCCCGAAATTGAAAATGCGATCGTTCCGATCAACTCGATGATCAAAACGATCAATGTCTGTAAATCCATATTGTTTCTTCCCCATTTCTATACCGATATTTCGACTAATATCAGTAGTTTCTGTTTGAAATTTTATCATAAAGGATTTGCATTTTCAATAATGTTACACATGTTTTGATTCCTTTTTAATTTCGTCATTTTTCTTCTGAAGCATCCTTCCGAGACACTCATTCCCGCCATTTTCACAACAATTCCCTGAATATTCCCGTTATACAACCTTAATTTTTTCATTTATCACACCTTTTTCAACCTTCAAAACCTTAATTTTTCACCCTACAATTCTCCCTGCTTTTTCCTTCCCCTTGACACCGGGTGCTATAGTGTAACTGTAGCAAAGAAAAAGAACACTTAACAAAACCTACTTATTATTTTGACAAGTTGAAGGCTGCTAAGCGAATTCAGTAATTTGGAGGAAAAGATAAATGAATACTTTAAAAGCTGAAAAAAGAGACATGTCAATCAAAGCAAAAAAATTAAGACGCGAAGGATTTGTAACAGGAAACCTGTTTGGTCGTGAACTGGAAGATTCTATTCCACTGAAATTTGATAAAGGTGAAATAGAAAAACTTCTGAAAGTCGAAAACAAAGGTGGCCAGGTTATGCTGGAAGTTGCCGGTGAGACTTATGACGCTCTGATCAAGGAAGTTGATTACAATCCTTTGAAGGGATATGTAGATGAAATAGATTTTCAGGCACTGGTAAGCACTGAGAAGGTTCACTCTGTAGCAGAGATTCACCTTGTAAACCTCGAGAAACTGTCTTCAGGAGTACCACAGCAGATGCTTCAGGAGATTTCCTTCAAGGCTCTTCCTGCCGCATTGGTAGAGAAAGTCGAAGTTGATGTTGGACCTCTGAAAATCGGGGACACAATTCGTGTTGCTGATCTTCCAATTGCCAAAGACAAAGATGTTGATCTTATGACAGATCTTGATGCAACAGTAGTTACTATCACAGAAGTACACGTAAAAGCTTCTGATCTTACTTCAGATGAAGAGGAAGAAGAAGCCGCAGAATAATTTTAACTTAACAAACGACAGGCGCAGAGCTTCATAATTGATTCCCTGCGCCTGTTTTTTTGCCTACATTTTTAAATATTTTTCATTTTTTCCAATTCATTCTTAATAAAATCAAGTGATAAAAGCTTTTCCTTTACCTGCTCAACACTGAGAAGCTCGGTGTTTTTCGAATCGAATTCAGTAAGTGTATTACGGCTTTCATCGCCTTTATTAAAGTATTTATCATAATTAAGACTGCGGTTATCTGCAGGCACGCGGTAAAAATTACCCATATCAACCGCTTTCGCACATTCTTCTTTCGTAAGCAGGGTTTCATACATTTTTTCGCCGTGACGTATGCCTATAACCTTGATGTCATCCTTGTTTCCGCCGAAAATTTTGCAAACGGCCTCCGCCTGAGTCTTTATTGTTGTTGACGGCGCCTTCTGGACAAGGATATCGCCGTTTTCGCCGTGTTCAAACGCAAACAGAACAAGGTCGACCGCCTCATCAAGTGACATTATAAACCTTGTCATTGAAGGTTCTGTAACGGTAATCGGATTTCCGGATTTGATTTGGTCGATCCAGAGCGGAATAACACTGCCGCGCGAGCACATTACATTGCCGTAACGGGTACAGCAAATTTTGGTTTTGCCGCTGTTACGCGATTTTGCAACTGCAACCTTTTCTTCCATTGCTTTTGAAGTACCCATTGCATTAACCGGATACGCTGCCTTGTCGGTGGAAAGACAAATAACCGATTTGACGCCCTCATCAATTGCGGCAGTTAAAACATTGTCTGTGCCTATGATGTTGGTACGCACCGCCTCCATAGGAAAAAACTCGCAGGATGGCACCTGTTTTAGCGCGGCTGCGTGAAATATATAATCAACACCGTGCAGTGCGTTTTTTATTGACTGTAAATCTCTGACATCGCCTATGTAAAATTTTATTTTATCTGCAACATCGGGCATTTTAACCTGAAACTCATGGCGCATATCGTCCTGCTTTTTTTCATCCCGTGAAAAAATTCTGATCTCGCCTATATCCGTTTTTAGAAAACGGTTTAAAACCGCATTGCCGAAACTGCCGGTACCGCCGGTTATCATTAAAACTTTATCCTTAAAAATTGACATTGTTACTTCTCACTCTTTCTGAAAGTTTTATATTTAAAACGAAATAGTCAAAATCGTTTATTATGATTTTTGGTTTGCCGAGGCCATAATATTTGTGTATGCCTTAGGGTAGGCTTTGGATAAGGCGTCAAAAACTTTTATATATCTGCCCTGATAAATACCGTCTCTGCCGAGCTGCACGGCTTGTTCATCCTCGCTCAGGATGAAAATCCGGTGATAGCGAAACGGTCTTACAACCTTTGTATCATTTTGAGCTGCCATAAACATAAGCCAGAGGTCACCTGTTTTAAGAGCGTATTTTTCGATTTTTTCTGTGTTGCAGGCATCGCAAAACAACGCATTCGGCGGCACTAAACAACCGCCCCCCGGAGAAATCAAAACTCCAAACGAAGGTTCTTTTACACCGGCAGATCCTATTGCAGACCATCTGCCCGGATTTCCTACGCCGCCGTCTGCAGCAATTTCAATTGTCTGGCCGCGTTCGCATACAATTGCTGTCGGAAACTCTTTCCATTTATTATAAAGCCGTTCAACCAGATATTTCGGAAAAAGTATATCATCATCAAACATAACAATTAACTCATCTTCTTTTTGCTCGCCTAACAGTTTATAATATCTTTTATGTTCAAAATAATTATCGCAATATCTGACTTCGAGCCCTACCTTTTGAAACTCTTTAACAGAATCGGGCAATTCTTTGCCTTCGAACTCACTTTCGGCAAGCCACAAAATTACGCGGTCGGGTTTCATAGACTGGGTAAAAAGTGTTTTTAAAGTGTTCTGCACGCTGTTTATGCGATCAGGAAATGAGGTGAGCGTAAAAATAAGTTTTTTATCCCTCTTTTGTCGGTTTAACGATAGAGTATTTATTTGGATTTTGCTTACTCTTTTTCTCCTGATTTTTGTAAATGTACGATAAATAATACCGCCTAAAACAGGAATTCTCATTCCCTCCGGTATCATAAATCTTTCAATAAACTCCATCTTCATATCGTTGCCTCACAAACCATCGGTTATTTTAATACCTTTTTAAAAAGATTTTTAACAATTTGTTTTTCCTGTGCGTTGTAGGCAAACAGCCACATAAGCAAAAGATAAACGCACGCAACAACTGCGGATTTAACGGCAAGCATTACCCAGCTGTGTACTGTAACAAAGCGGTTTGCCGCCAAACCTATTGCAAGGGTTGCAACCATAGGCAATGTCATTTTTCCGTAACATTCTTTACGGAACGTTTTTGTGTCTAACCC
>ENA-OUQH01001090-OUQH01001090.1-human-gut-metagenome-genome-assembly--contig:-NODE-1090-length-18747-cov-8.625829_pt1 | contig 18747 bp, 16 predicted proteins | sample MGYA00237948_ERZ548828 | MGnify/ENA primary metagenome ERZ548828 (study PRJEB26490, sample SAMN05194711) | human gut metagenome | biome: terrestrial biome; feature: human-associated habitat; material...
TGCGGCAAAACCGTCACGCTCTGCGGCTGGATGGAAAACGTGCGCGTCGTGGGCAGCAACTTTGCCTTCGTCGTCCTGCGCGATTTCTACGGCACGACGCAGATTGTCGTCGAGACCGAGGACATGATGAACATCGTCAAGTCCATCAACAAGGAATCGACCATCTCCGTGACCGGCACCGTGCGCGAGCGCGCCAGCAAAAACCCCAAGCAGGCGACCGGCGATGTGGAGGTCGTGCCGGAGAAGATCGATATTCTCGGCAAGTGCATCCACAACGAGCTGCCGTTTGAAATCAACCGCAGCCGCGACGCAGACGAGACCCAGCGCCTCAAATACCGCTATCTGGACCTCAGAAATCCTGCGGTCAAGCAGAACATCATCCTGCGCTGCCAGGTCATCGCCGCGCTGCGCAAGGCAATGATGGAACACAACTTCCTCGAAATTACGACCCCGATTCTGACCGCTTCCTCCCCCGAGGGCGCGCGCGACTATCTGGTTCCTGCCAGAAAGCATCCCGGTAAGTTCTACGCCCTGCCGCAGGCGCCGCAGCAGTTCAAGCAGCTGCTCATGACCTCCGGCTTTGACCGCTATTTCCAGATCGCTCCCTGCTTCCGCGACGAGGACGCACGCGGCGACCGCAGCCCCGGCGAGTTCTATCAGCTCGATATGGAAATGGCCTTTGCCGCGCAGGACGACGTGTTTGCCATCATTGAGGACGTGCTGCCGCCGATCTTCGCCAAATACGGCAAGTATAACATCGCGTCCAGCGCACCGTTCCGCCGCATCGCGTACAAGGACGCGCTGGAGACCTACGGCTCTGACAAGCCGGATCTGCGCATCGATCTGACGTGCAAAAATATCTCTGACCTGTTCACGGAGTCTGAATTTGAGCCGTTCAAGGGCCAGACCGTCAAGGCCGTGCCCATCTCGAACTGCCATCTGACGCGGAAACAGATCGAAAAGCTCCTGACCGACTGCGAGGTGCAGGCGGGCGTCAAGGGTTACTGGTTCAAGATGGACGAGAACGGCGAGCTTGCAGGCGGCGTCGCGAAGTTCGTGCAGGGCTGCAAGGATGCGCTCATCGAGCGTCTCGGCCTGACCGCCAACACGCTGGTCGTTGTTGCGGCGGGCGCTTCTGCTACGAAGCTCACCGGCGTTCTCATCAAGACCTTCGGCGCGAATGTCGAGGGGCATATGGACAAGGAGCGCTACGAATTCTGCTGGATCGTCGACTTCCCGATGTACGAGATCGGCGACGAGTCCGGAGAACTGGAATTCTGCCACAACCCGTTCTCCATGCCGGGCGGCGGCGCAGCCACGCTGGACAAGGCCATCCGGGGCGAAATTGACCCGCTGACCATCACGGCGCAGCAGTATGACCTCGTCTGCAATGGCATCGAGCTGTCCTCCGGCGCAGTCCGGAACCATGATCCCGAGATCATGATCAAGGCCTTCCAGCTCGTCCGCCTCGGCGAGGATGATGTAAAGAAGAAGTTCCCCGCCATGTACAACGCCTTCTGCTACGGCGCACCTCCCCATGCCGGTATCGCCCCGGGCATCGACCGTATGGTCATGCTGCTGGCAGGCGAGGACTGCATCCGTGAGATCATTCCGTTCCCGATGAACAAGAACGCGCAGGATATCCTGATGGGCGCACCCAGCGAGGTCACCCAGAAGCAGCTCGACGAGCTGCATATCCGCTGCACGGCAAAGGAAGAAGACTGAAAAACCAGAATAAGCGCGCCGCAAGGCGCGCTTATTTTAACGGGAGAGAAAGAGAAATGGAAAAAAACCTCAGAAGGGCAATGCTGTCCTGCGCGGGCTGTACGCTGATGCTGTTTGTGACGTGCGGACTGGCCTTCAACGTCTTTTCGGCGGCGCAGCCGTACGTCCTGGCCCAGAACGGCTTTACCAACACGCAGACCTCGCTCATTACGACGATCCGCTCGGCGGCGTATCTGCTCGGCACGTTCGCCATCGGCCGGTATTACCGGAGGCTCGGCTATCGCACCGGCTGCGCGCTGGCGGCGATGCTGGCCTGCGTCAGCTTCCTGCTGTTTGCCGCAGCAAAAAGCCTCGCGGCCTATTATTTTGCCGGAGCCGTCGCGGGCGTCAGCTATGCGCTCGGCTCGATGGTACCGGCGTCGATCCTGATGCGCCGCTGGTTCCGGGCGCATTCCGGGCTGGCCATCGGGATCTGCTCTGCCGGAACCGGACTGGCGACCGTCGTGTTTTCCCCGCTGTTCACCGCCATTGCGGAGGCCGGCGGCGTAGACCGCGCGTTTTTGTGGACAGCCGCGTTCTGCGCGGCAGCGGCTGTGCTCGTCTTTTTCCTCATTCGCAGCGACCCCGCCGCGCTCGGCCTTGAGCCATGGGGCAAGGCCGCCCCGGAGAGCACGCAGGAGCGTGCGCTGCACGGCCTGCACCCGTCCCGGCTGCGCTGGACGCTGCTTCTGCTGGCCGTTTTGCTGGTCAGCGGCATCGGTGCGACCGGCTTTACCCATCTGATGACGCTTTATATGTCAGAGGGCATGGACGCCATGCGCACCGCGGCGGCGTTCTCGCTGTGCGGACTGGCGCTGATGGCAGGCAAGTGCGTTTGCGGCGCGCTGTGCGACAAGCTGGGCAGCTACCGGGCAAATTATCTGCTGTTCGGCAGCTTTATCCTCGGCTGCACGCTGTGCGTGCTGGCGCCGCTGAAAAGTGAGGCGCTGATGCTGGCCTCTGCGGTCTTTCTGGGCTTCGGCGGGTCGCTCATTACCGTTGGCGTTTCGATCTGGGCGGGCGATCTGAGCACGCCGGAGCGCTATGAGAAGACGCTCCGGCTGTTTCAGGGGGCTTACGGCCTCGGCGGCATTGTGCTGTCCTTCCTGCCCGGCGCGATCGCCGATCTTGCGGGCGGCTATGCACCGGCCTACGCCGTCTTCGCCGTCATGCTCCTGTACAGCCTGTTCATGCTGCAGAGCACATACCGTCTGGCAAAGGTTTAAATACGGCAGAGTGAGTGAGCAGCCCCGGGTACTTCAGTATCCGGGGCTGCTGTAAGTTTTTTAGCTGATCGAACTGCTGCGTGCCGGCCGGTCTATGCCCCGTCCTTTAAATGCAGCAGGTTCATGAAATTTCCGTACAGGATCTTCTGCTGCTCGGCCTCGTCCAGACCGAGGGAAAGAAACCGCTCCAGCTCCTCCTTCGGGCTCCACATGGGGAAGTCCGTGCCGAAAATCAGCCGGTCGGGGCCGATTTTGTCAATGAAGCGCAGAACAAGCTCCCGGTCGATCATGCCGAGCGTGGAGGATGTGTCATACAGAACGCTTTCCGGCTGTAAATGCGCCAGCGACCGCGGCCAGCTGCGCCAGCCGCCGAAGTGCGCGGCCACGGCCCGCAGCTCCGGCACGCGCCGCAGCAGATTCGTCAGCCGTTCCGGGGAAGAGAAATCGTACCGGTCGTCGCCCATATGAAACAGCACCGGAAGATCACGCCGGGCGATGGCCTTATAGGTTTCGATGCCGCGTTCGTCGTCGATGGCGAGCTTCTGAAAATCCGGGTGGATCTTGATCCCGCGCAGGCCGAGCTCCAGCATACGGTCAAGCTCCTCCTCAAATCCGTCCATGCCGGGATAGATCGTGCCGAAGGCGAGATAGCCGTCGTGTCCACGGACGGCCTCGGCCAGAAATGTGTTGGCGTTTTGGACCTGACTGGCATTCGTTGCGGAGTTGGAGACGACGCAGCGGGTGATGCCCGCAAGCTTATCCTCCGCGCACAGGCGCGGCATATCGGCCTCCCGCTCGATGGAAACGCCGTAGAAGCTGCCGATGGAATGCGATGCCTTTTCGGCCAGCTTTTCCGGGAAAATATGTGCGTGGATGTCTGCGATCTTCATGAAAAATCCTCTTTTATTCTATACGGAGATATGCCCGGTATGCAGAGCCGAGCTTTCCGTTTTCAATCAAAGTTTATCACACTTTTTTCCTGCATACAAGTGGCAGAAAAGCCGGAATCCGCATGGGATCCCGGCAAAATTTTGTCGCTTTCTTAGGCAGCGCGGTTTCGCAGGGCGAAGGACACGGCGAAATACACTGCCAGCAGCAGCGCGATCGTCGCACCCGCCGAGCAGCCGAGCCAATATGCCGCGCACAGACCCAAAAGCCCGCACACAAGCGCGGACAGGACGGACAGCAGATGGTACTGCCGCAGGTTCCGCGCCAGATTGCGCGAGGCTGCCGCCGGCAGGACGAGCAGGGAATTGATGACCATCAGGCCCACCCAGCTCATGGCCAGCGTTACGACGATAGCGATGGCGACGGTAAAGAGCGTTTCATTGCGCTTCGTCGCCACGCCGCGCGAGGAGGCCAGCTGCGGATGCACCGCCGTCAGCACCAGACGGTTCGACCCGAACACCCACAGCAGCACGACCGCCAGCAGAACCAGCGCCAGCAGGCCGATCTCCTGCGGGGAGACGGAGAGGATATCGCCGATGAGATACCGGTTGAATTTCGTAAAGCTCCGCCCGCCGAGCGTCACGATGAAAATGCCAAGCGCGACGGCGGTGGAGGAAAAGACGCCGATGATGGTGTCCGCCGACTGGCTCGTCCGGCTGCGGACGAAGGAAAACAGCAGCGCGAACAGAACCGACAGCCCGACCGCGAAATAGATCGGCTGCACCGCGCCGCAGAGTACGCCGATGGCGATGCCCGTAAAGCCGGAATGGCCCAGCGCGTCGGAGAAAAAGCTCATTTTTCCCGTCACGATCATCGTGGACAGCAGGCCGAACAGCGGCCCCAGCAGCAAAACAGCCAGCAGCGCGTTCTTCATGAAGTCCATTTCAAACATCCGGATGCCGAGTGCGTTCAAAAACGCGTACCAGACGTTCATGCCTGTGCGCCTCCTCCCATGTGGAATGCCTGCGCGAATTCCTCCGAGTTCAGCACGTCCAGCGGCGTCCCGCGCCGGAGGATCTTTCCCTGCAGCAGCACGACCTGGTCGCAGTACTGCTCCAGCATGGTAAAGTCGTGCGTCGTCATGAGGATCGACAGGTCAAATTTTTTGCGGATCTCGTCGAGCATATCCATGAGCAGGCTCATGCCCTCGACATCCACGCCGGAGAGCGGCTCGTCGAGTATGAGAATATTCGGCATGGGCTCAAGCGCCAGCGCCAGCAGCACGCGCTGCAGCTCGCCGCCCGAAAGTGTGCCGATGCGCTTGTCGATGAGCGCTTCGCCGTGCACGTTCGCAAGGCACGCCAGCACCTTTTCCCGCATGGCTTTTGTCGGGCGCAGGAACGCGGGGCGCTTGAAGATGCAGCAGGTGAAAAGGTCCATCACGCTCACGGGGTCGCCGCGGTCAAAGGCTGGGCTTTGCGGCACATAGCCGATGCGCAGCTTCGCCTCCTTGCCGCTGGCCTCGTGGAAGGTGATCTTCCCTTCATATTCCCGCTGGCCCAGAATGGCGCGGATGAGCGTGGACTTACCCGCGCCGTTCGGACCGATCAGCGCGACCATCTGGCCGCAGTGCATATGCAGGTCGATGTTGTCCAGGATCGTCTCGCCGCCGATATGGACGGACAGATGCTCGATTTTCAGACAGCAGGCGTGTTCACAGTCGCCTGCGTGCGGGTGCAGATGTGGGATCATGAAAGCGCCTCCCGGATGGTGTCGATGTTGTGATAGATCGCGTCCGTGCAGCCTGCCTCGCCGCCGTCCATGCCCATTGTGAGCGCGTACAGTCCGGCTCCAGTCTGCCTCGCGACAGTCTCAGCCGTCTGCCGTTCGCCGTTTTCCTCGCAGAAGACGGCGGGGATGGCTTCAGTCTCTACCAGCCGGATGACGGACTCGATCTCCTTTGCGGACGGTTCGCTGCCCTCCTCAATTTCCATTGCGGCGGCAACCTCAAGGCCGAACGCGCGGGCGAAATAGGAAAAGCCGTCGTGGAACGTCACAAGCTCCCGGCATGAAAGGGCCTTCAGCGTCTCTTCGCCATAGGTCTGTGCAGCCTCATACTCCGCCGTGACGGCGGACAGGTTCTGCTCGATCAGGGGCTGTTTGTCCGGATAGAATTCCGCAAGCCCGGCGGCGATATTTTTGCACATTAAAATACAGTTCGCGGGGTCGAGCCAGATATGCGGGTCCTCGCCGTCCTCGCCGGGGAGGGTGTCAACGCCGGTTGATGCCGTAATGGTGCGCTTCGCCGTGCGGAGCGCGTCCTCCATAAACTCCTCCAGCCCGAGACCGTTCAGAACGACTACGTCGGCCTGCCCGATCTTTTCCATCTGCGCGACGGTCAGCGTATAGTCGTGCAGGCACGAAACGCTTTCCGTCACGACCAGCCCGCAATTCAGCCCCGTGCCCTCCAGCAGCGCCGCCGTCATGGCCCTGACCGGTGCGGTGGACGCGAGCACGTCATAGCGCTCTGCCTCCCGCGCCGCGCAGCCGGAGAGCGGCGCGCACAGCAGAACCAGCGCCAGCAGTCCGGCAAAAAGCCGTTTTTTCAGATCTGTCATGATAATATTCCCTTCAAGCTCACTTCACTTTTATTATAGCGGAGCTGTCAAGTGATCCCTGCGTTTTTCCTTTTTCTCACTGTCCAGCCGGTTTTTGTGCAGAGCGACGAAGACAATTGTCCGCGCAGCGTGAATTTTTTTCAAAAAACAAGCAATTAGGGCTTGCATTTTACACTTCACTTCGCTATAATGTCGACTATAAGTTCATGAACACTTGTCTATTGTACATGGACAGAAGGAGGAAATATTCTATGAAAAAGATCATCGCTCTGCTTCTGGCTGCCGTTATGGTCATGTGCCTGTTCGCAGGCTGCGCGTCCAGCGGCGGCTCCAAGGTCATCAAGATCGGCGTGTTTGAGCCGCAGTCCGGCGACAACGGCGCGGGCGGCAAGCAGGAGGTTCTGGGCATCCAGTACGCCAACTCCGTCAAGCCGACCGTCACCATCAACGGCGAAGAATACAAGATCGAGCTCGACATTCAGGACAACCAGTCCTCGACCGACAAGGCCGTCTCCGCTGCCCAGCAGCTGGTCGCCGACAAGGTCTCCGTCGTCCTCGGCTCCTATGGCTCCGGCGTTTCCATCGCCGCCGGTACCTACTTCGCAAACGCCAAGATCCCGGCCATCGGCTGCTCCTGCACGAACGCGGCTGTCACCGCCGGCAACGATTATTATTTCCGCGTCTGCTTCCTCGATCCGTTCCAGGGCTCCGTCATGGCCTCGTTCGCCATGGAAGAGTTCGGCGCCAAGAAGGCCTATGTCCTGTCGATGCTCGGCGACGACTATACTGTCGGCCTGGCCAAAAACTTTGTAAAGGCCTTTGAAGAGGCCGGCGGCGAGATCGTAGCCGATGAGACGTTTGTCGAGGGCACGGCGGACTTCTCCGCGTACCTCAATAACGCCGTCTCCGGCGGCGCAGACGTCATCTTCGCACCGTCCGCCATCGCCTATGCCCCGCAGATCATCGAGCAGGCCTCTGCACTCGGCGTCAGCCTCCCCATCCTCGGCGGCGACACGTGGGAGAACTCCGCGATCTCCGATGCGCAGAACGGCACCGATATGCAGGTCTTCGTCTCCACATTCTTTGACGAGAACGACGAGTCCGGTCTTGCTAAGGAATTCGTCTCCGGCTATAAGGCGTGGCTGAACGGCAATGCCCAGAACCTCACCAACAACGGCGGCAACGACGTTGTCGCGGCAGTCTCCGCCCTCGGCTATGACGCATATATGGCTGCGGTCGCGGCCATCGAAAAGGCCCAGTCCACCGACGGCACTGCCATCCGCGACGCGCTGGCCGGTCTGTCCATCGATGCCGTTACCGGCGCGCTGAGCTTCGACGCCAACGGCGACGCTGTCAAGAGCACCGCCTACATCAAGCAGGCCATCGACGGCGGCTTCCAGTTCTACAAGGTTCAGACTGCCGCCTGAGCATTTGTCCCGCAATACTGACCACAATGGTTTCCGGCCGGAGGAAATCCCTCCGGCCGGTACGCATTTTCATCCGGCAGCGTTCGAACCCGCTGCCGGATGGAACCATTCTTTTATCGCCGCGTCCAAGCCGGCTCATTTCGGTGAGTGGTTCGCGGTTTGGACATGGCGATAAACAAAAATCAGGAGGTTCCCCATGGGTGTTCTCAAGCAATGGCTGCCCTATGTCCTGTCGGGCATTTCGGCCGGCGGCCAATATGCGCTGATCGCCGTCGGCTATACGATGGTCTACGGCATTCTGCGCCTTATCAACTTTGCGCACGGCGATATCTTCATGGTCGCCGGTCTCATCATGGTCTATCTTTCGGCGACGATGCCGCTGTATTTTGCGCTGCCCGTCGTCGTGATTCTGACGGTCGCGCTCGGCTTCGCGGTGGAGCGCTGTGCGTATAAGCCGCTGCGGCAGGCCCCGCGTATGTCCGTCATGATCTCCGCCATCGGCGTGAGCTATCTGCTGCAGAACCTCGCGTATTACGTCACCGGCGGCGTCCCGAAGCAGTATCCCGAGCTGCCGTGGATCTCCGACACCATCACGATCCTCGGCGCGTCCACCAAGCGCGTGACCGTCATTACCCCGATCCTGACGCTGGCGCTGGTCGTGGCGCTCGTGGTTCTCATCAAGCGCACGAAGGTCGGCATGGCCATGCGCGCCGCGTCCAAGGATTTTGAGACGGCGCAGCTGATGGGCATCAAGATCAACTCCGTCATTTCCTTTACGTTCATCATCGGCTCCGCGCTGGCCGCCGTGGCCTCGTTCCTGTATTTCTCGAATTATACGACCATCGCCCCGGCCTCCGGCGCCATGCCGGGCCTGAAGGCGTTCGTCGCCGCCGTCTTCGGCGGCATCGGGTCGATCCCCGGCGCGGTCATCGGCGCGTTTATCATCGGCATCTGTGAGAACCTCCTTAAGGGCATGAAGCTGACGGCGTTCTCCGATGCGTTCACGTTTGCGCTGCTCATCGTCATCCTCGTCGTCAAGCCGACGGGCCTGTTCGGTGAGAAGCTGACCGAGAAAGTCTGAGGTGGAGCATATGGAAAAGAAAAAGGGCCTCTCCTTACAGACGATCCTGACCATTGCGGGCCTTGCGCTCGTCTATCTGCTGGCGTTCCTGCTCGACCGCATTCCGGGCGTGCCCATCATGCTCACGACCGTCCTGCGCAAGGGCGCAATTTACTCCCTCGTGGCGGTATCCATGAACCTTCTGAACGGCTTTACGGGCCTGTTCTCGCTCGGACAGGCGGGCTTCATGCTCGTCGGCGCGTACACGTTTGCCGCCATCAACATTTCAAGCGGCATCCGCTCGACCGTGTATCAGTATTATGACCCGCTGCTCAAGTTCTCCCTGACCGAGACGCTGCAAGGTGCGCTCGGCAATACGGCAGGCACGGTCCTCGGCGTGTTCATTTCGCTGCTGCTGGCGGGACTGCTGGCGGCAGTGCTGGCGTATCTGATCGGCCTGCCTGTTCTGAAGCTCAAGAGCGACTATCTGGCCATCGCGACGCTCGGCTTTGCCGAAATTATCCGCGCTCTTGTCCAGCTGGAGGCGTTCGCGCCTGTCACCAACGGCTCGCAGCTCCTGCGCGGCTTCCCGTATTTTACGGATACGTTCATGCCGTTTGTGATCGTCGGCATCTGCATCGCCGTCGTCGTGCTGCTTATCAACTCGACCTATGGCCGCGCGTTCAAGGCCATCCGCGACGATGAGATCGCCGCCGAGGCCATGGGCATCAACCTTGCCCACCATAAACGCATGGCGTTTACCATTTCCTCGTTCTTTGCCGGGATATCCGGCGCGCTGCTGGCCATGTATCAGACCACGGTGCAGGCCAATACATTCAAATCCGCCATGACGTATGAGATTTTGCTCATCGTCGTCATCGGCGGCATCGGCTCCATCTCCGGCAGCTGCATCGGCTCGTTCCTGTTCATCGCGTGCTCGGAGTGGTGGCTGCGGTTTTTGGACAACGAGACGTATATCGGCGCGTTCAAGGTCCCGCTGCTGCGCACGGGCTTCCGGATGGTCGTGTTCTCGGTCATCATCATGATCGTGGTGCTCTTCTTCCGCAAGGGCATCATGGGCACCCGTGAGCTTTCGCTGGCCGGGCTTGCCGACAGGCTGCGGAAAGAATCCGCGAAGGGAGGAAAACAGGCATGAGCACACCCGTCCTTCATGTGGAGCATATCACGATGCAGTTTGGCGGCGTCGTCGCCGTCAACGACCTGTCCATGGATATCTATCCCGGCGAGATCGTCGCTCTGATCGGCCCGAACGGCGCCGGCAAGACCACGGCCTTCAACTGCATCACCGGCGTTTACGAGCCGACCAATGGCCGTGTGGACTTCATGGGCGAACCCATCGTCTGCAACCATCCGCGCGGCAAGATGAAAAAGAGCTATGCGGGAGCGGAGTCGGAGCGTTATCTGTCCCTGCCGACCGTCTCCTACACGCCCGACAAGATCACAAAGCGCGGCATCGCGCGCACGTTCCAGAACATTCGTCTGTTCAAGTCTATGACCGTTTTTGAAAACGTCCTGACGGCCATGCACGTGCGCCGCACGTCCAATGTTTTTTCCGCCACGTTCCGCGCCAACCATAAGGAGGAGGCTGCGCAGCGCGAAAAGGCGCTGGAGCTGCTGAAAATCGTCGGCCTTGACGATGTAAAGGACGAGCTGGCGACGGCTCTGCCGTATGGCAAGCAGCGCAGGCTTGAAATTGCCCGCGCGTTGGCGACCAGTCCGAAGCTGCTGCTGCTCGACGAGCCTGCGGCTGGCATGAACCCGCAGGAGACGCTTGAACTGACCGCTTTCATCCGCAGCATCCGCGACCGGTTCGGCCTGACCATCTTCCTCATCGAGCATCACATGAATCTTGTCATGGACATCTCCGACCGCATCTATGTCATCGACTTCGGCAAGCAGATCGCGGCGGGCGTTCCGGCGGAGATCCAAAACGATCCGCGCGTCATTGACGCGTATCTGGGGGTGGACGAGGATGCGTAATATTCTGGAAATCAAGAATCTGGTCGTCTCCTACGGCGGCATTGAGGCCGTCAAGGGCATCGACCTGAAGGTCGAGGAGGGCAAGATCGTCACCCTCATCGGCTCGAACGGCGCGGGCAAATCGACCACGCTGAAGGCAGTCGCCGGACTGGTCAGGCCGAAATCGGGTGAAATTCTCCTGAACGACGCGAATCTGGTCGGAAAATCGACCGACCAGATCGTTTCGAGCGGCGTTACGCTCGTGCCGGAGGGCCGCCGCGTGTTCGAGAACCTGACTGTTGCAGAAAATCTGCGCATCGGCGCATACCTGCGCAAGGACCCGCTGGCGGACGATCTGGCCCGGGTCTACGACCTCTTCCCGCGTTTGAAGGAGCGTGCGTGGCAGCAGGCCGGGACGCTCTCGGGCGGCGAGCAGCAGATGCTGGCCGTAGGCCGCGCGCTCATGGCAAAACCGAAGCTCATCATGATGGACGAGCCGTCTCTGGGCCTTGCACCCATCGTCGTCCGGGGCATTTTCGAGATCATCCGCGAGATCAACCGCCAGGGCATCACGGTGCTTCTCATCGAGCAGAACGCGAACATGGCGCTCAAAATCGCGGACTGGGCCTACGTCATGCAGACCGGCTCCATCCTCATGCAGGGCCCCGGCGAAGAGCTGGCCGCCAACGAGGAGGTCAAGGCCGCGTATCTCGGCACGGCAAAATAAAAAAACGAACGAGGCCGCTGCGGCAAGCAGCGGCCTCGTTTTTACAGCTTCAAATGCGCCGTGATGTTGTTTTCCTCGGGCTTTTCCACGAAGCCGAGCGACGCGTAGAGGCGGCGCGCGGTCAGGTTGTCGCTGTCCACGAGCAGCGACATGGCGTTCGGCCGGTTTTTCTCGATCGCGCAGGAGAGCAGCGCGCGCCCAAGCCCCCGGCGGCTTTTTTCGCGGACGAACAGATCATACGGCTCGTTTTCCGCATTCCGGTACGTCAGGTCGAGATAGCCCGCGACCGCGCCGTCCTCGATCGCCAGCAGCACGCGGAACGTGTCCTGCGCGGCCAGCACCCGTTCGCCCGTCCAGTACCGGTCGTCATCGTGCAGCGCCAGATATTGCGCGCGGAAGGCGGGCGTATAGAGCTGCACGCGGCTGTCCGGCACATACGGGGGAGGGGAGCGGAGGACCATCTTCTGCTGCTCGGGGTCAAACGCGGCGTGCCGGTCCGCCAGCGCCGTGTGCAGCAGGCGGCTCTGCGGGGAATAGACGAAGTCGGCCTGATACCCCGGATACGCCGCCTGCAGGTGCAAAAGCAGCGCGTCGTACGCGGCAGCCTGCCGGGAAAGTCCGGCCAGCAGCTGCAGATACCCCTCCTCCGGCAGGACCAGCACGGAGAACAGCCCGGTGAGCGTCCCGCCGTCAAACGTGCCGAAGAGGTGCTTGGCCGGGTCCTCGTGCGCGTCCAGCAGGTGCTGGTGCAGCTGCGCCGGCGTGGCGAGCATGGGGTCGCAGAAGTCCGGATCGGCCAGCATCGCGTGGATGAACGGCAGATACGCCTGAACGGAAGACAATTCTTTCAGCATAAAACTCCTTTTGCGGCAGGAAGCGCCTCAGACGGCATGGACCGTCTTGCCGCCGATCAGCACGCGGCGGACGGTGGTGGAGACCTCGAACGGCGAACCATCGGTGATCACAAGATCGGCGTCCTTGCCCGCCTCCAGCGAGCCGACGCGGTCGGCGATGCCGATGTGCTCCGCCGGGTGGATGGTGATGGCCCGGAGCGCGTCAAACGGGTCCATGCCCGCCTTTACGGCCATACCGGCGCAGAGCGGCAGATACTGCTGCGGGATGACGGTGCAGTCGGTGATGATCGACACGTGGCAGCCCGCACGGCTGAGGATGCCGGGCGTTTTCCACGACTTGTTGCGGACCTCCACCTTGGTCGCAAAGTTGAGCGACGGGCCGACCGCCATGCACAGCCCGGTCTTCGCCAGCTCGTCCGCGATCAGATGCCCCTCGGTCGTATGCTCGAGCGTCAGGCGAACGCCGAATTCGTCGGCGATGCGGATGGCGGTGAAGATATCATCCGCGCGGTGCGCGTGCGCCTTGAGCGGGATCTGCCCGCGCAGGACGGGGATGAGCGCCTCAAGCTTCATATCGAATGCGGGCTGCCGGAACACATCGTCCCCGGCGGCCTCTTTTTTTTGCAGATACAGCCGCGCCTTCATCAGCGCCTCGCGCAAGATCGCCGCCGTCGTCATCCGTGACGAGTCGCACTTGGAGGCGTAGCAGCGCTTCGGGTTCTCGCCGAACGCGCATTTCATCGCGGCTTCCTTTTTGACGATCATGTCGTCGATGCGCGTTCCGGCCGTCTTGATGGCGGTAAAGGTGCCGCCGAGCACGTTCGCGCTGCCCGGGCCGGTGCAGACGCAGGTCACGCCTGCCTTACGCGCGTCGGCCAGCGAGGGGTCGCGCGGGTTGATGCCGTCGATGGCGCGCAGCTGCGGCGTCCAGATGTCGTTCATCTCGTTGTAGTCGCAGCCCTCGTACCCTATGCCGTAGCCGTCTAGGCCGATATGGGTGTGCGCGTCCACAAAGCCGGGGAATACATCAAGTCCGTCTGCGTCGAAAACCACAGCGTCCGCCGGGGCGGTCAAATCGGTTCCGATGGCGGCAATTTTGCCGTCGGCCAGCAGAATGTCAGCCTTGCAGGCGTCGCGGTGAACAGCGTCATGGACGAGGCCGCCGCGGATGAGGGTGGTGGGCATTTTCATTTCCTCCTACATAAAATGGGATGGTTGTCCCATCCCATTTTGCTTTTTATTGAAAGTTCTCTGCCGCGGGCATTTCCGCCGCGTTGTAAAGGAACAATACCAAATCCGGTTTTGTTTCCTCAATGTACGAGGCAATCGTCTGCGGGAACGCGCGCTTGTCAATCGTGTCCAACTCCGCACACGCCTGCGCCAGATACGGCGTAAACGCACAGGCAAAGCTATCCCGCACCAGCAGCACCCGCTTGTCATTCGGCGGCTGGTGATTCACGATATGGCAAAGGCCATAATCGCCGCCAATGTAGCCCGCGTAGGGGTTGTCAGTGTACAGGTCTTTCTTTTCGAACATTTCGGGCACAAGCAGCGTGTTGACATAGTCGCCGCTGCGGTCTATGCCCTTATCCGGGACTGTCAGCGTAAAATCTGCGGCGTAGTTTGGTGTGATGACCGAGAAGTCATCCAACCCAGCGTACACCGTGCCGACGCGCTTGCCCTGACTGCCCAAAAAACAATTCGGATAGGTGGTCACTGTGTAGTTGTTCAGATCGGTGATGGCGTCGTCAAACACAAAGCCATACTCGCTCTTAAGAATTTGCGCCACCTGTCCCCAGCACCAGAACGCTCCTTCCGGCGTCCAATGGTGGTCGGTCTTAAAGAAGAAATTGTATTGGTTTATACCATTCTCGTGGATGACCTGCCGCAGGTCTGTACAGTGCACCTGTCCACCCAACTGAGCCAGAAAGGCATCCGCCATCGGGTTATAATTATCCTGCACACCGGTGGGCAGCTCCGGGTCATATTTACTGATTTTCTGCGGTGTCAGCACAAAGTACAGCTCTGCGCCGTTCTCCTTGCAGGTTTCCTGCAGTGACAGAAGTGACCGAGCACTCTCCGTCACATCCGCTGGTTCACAGACAAAGGTGAGATAGCCGTTTTTCAGCTTGACGACCTCGTCACCCTCGGCAGTGTCCTCAATCACATTTTTGCCCAATGTCATCTGAAAAAACGTGTTCAGATTGATCATTCCGTGATAAAACGGCACGCTTTCCTGCGCTGTCTTCTCCACCGTGTCCGTCGTCAGGGCTGCGGCATCGGCAGCCTGCACTGCGAGGTTTTTCCAGGTCCGTACACTTCCGCTGCCCAACACAGCCATCATCAGCAGCATCGGCAGGGCCTTCCATCGTTTTTGCTTCATGCCTGCACCTCCCTTAAAAATCAAAGTAAATGAACGGATTGTATCCGCCCTTTACAATAAAGGAGAGTGCAACCAGAAACACTGCCACGCACCAGACCGGGCGCAGTCTCTCTATCCATGCCCCACGTCTGCCTGATTGAGCACGCAGCCAGACCGCAATGGGCAGGGCAGCGGCCATACCGATGAGCAGAAACATTTTATATTCTGCAAAATAGTAAACTGCCTTCTCGTCCAGCAAACCCGTAGTGTGGATATTGAACATTGCCAGCAGATATTTAAGCGCACCTGTGACATTCTCTGACCGGAACACCACATTGCCCGCGATGAAGAAGAACACCGTATAAATCCAGCCAAGCCAGCTTTTCTGCCCGGACAAATTCAAAATGCGCTCCACACACAGAAGCACGAAGTACATCATGCCCCAGACAATGTACGTCCATTTGGCGCCATGCCAGATGCCGGTCAGCAGCCAAACAATAAAAATGTTGAAGTAGAGCCGTCGTTTTGCAGCCACACGGCTGCCGCCCAGCGGAATGTAGACATAGTCGCGGAACCAACTGCCCAGCGAGATATGCCACCGCCGCCACAGCTCCGTGATAGAACGGCTGATGAAGGGATAGTTAAAGTTTTCCAGAAAGTGAAAGCCGAACATCTGCCCCAGACCGATGGCCATATCCGAATACCCTGAAAAATCAAAGTACAGCTGCAAAGAGTATCCGACAGCCCCGATCCATGCCATGGAGAACGACAAATTTCCCACAGAGGAAAACGCCGCGTCCGCCACATAGGCCAAGTTGTTGGAGAGAATGACTTTTTTACCAAGTCCTATAGCGAAGCGATACCCTCCCCTATTCCAGTTTTGCAGACTTTCCTGTCGGTTATGAATCTGGTCTGCAAAATCAGAATAGCGGACGATGGGGCCGGCAATCAATTGCGGGAAGAAAGCAATGTACAGCATGACATCCCACAGGCTTTTCTGTGCCGCTTCCCCACGGTACACATCGACCACATAGGAAATTGCCTGAAACGTAAAGAAGGAAATGCCGATTGGCAGTGTAATTTGCGGAACAGGAAGCCGCACAAACGGCAGGCGGTTCAAGTTTTCCGTAAAGAATCCGAGATATTTAAATACGAAGAGCACAGTCAGATCCACACTGACCGCTACAAGCAGGAAACCCTTCCGGGCACTTTTTGCCGACGCCTCGATTTTACAGGCAAAGAGCCAGCTTGACACGATGACCAGCAGCATGACCAACACAAAGCGTGGTTCACCCCACGCATAAAACAGCAGACTGGCCCCTGTCAGAAAGAGGTTTCTGGCCGCCGTGCAGCGTTTTGGAATCAGATAGTAAAGTAAGGCCACTACCGGTAAAAACGCAAACAAAAACGTGGCACTGGAAAAGAGCATTCGGTGGGTCTCCTTACTTACACGTTAAAATCCAAGCACGTCCTTACCGCGGTGTACGGTCTTACCTTGCCGTCTGCCACGGCGACGTGGGCGGGGTGGGTGGAGTAGCCTTTGAGCGCGGCGGCGTCGGTGAAGGTCGTGTCCAGCATCAGGTCAGCGTTGGCAGAGCTGGGCAGCGCGTCGGTGTAGACGCGGACATCCAGCAGGCCGGGGATCTTACCGGCCAGACCCTCCAGCCCTTCCTTGATGCCGGCCTTGACGGCGGCCTTTTCGGCGTCGGGCATCTCCTTTAATTTCCACAAAATAACATGACGTACCATTACTTGTTTTCCTCCCAGATGGGGTGCTTGAGCTGCCACTCGCCGTACTCGTTCTTCTCGAACAGGTCGCGGTTGTAGAACTTGTCCAGAATGGCCCAGAACTCGGTCTCGGTGTAGCCGCAGAACTCGCAGAAGTCACGCACGCAGAGCGGGTCAAGCTTGCCGTCGCGCTCCTTGATGATGGGGATAGCCTCCTCGCGGGTCATCATGCCGTAGCGGATGTAGCGGGCCGTGTAGTCGGTGGCGGCGGCGTGGCCGAACTTGGGATACTTGAGCCAGCTGTGTACCAGATAGGCGCGGGAGTCGATCTGGTCAAAGTTCTCGGCGTGGTGGGTGCGGTCCCACTCGTGGGTCAGGTCGTGGAAGCCGTGGGCCTTGGCGATCTGGTAGTTCTTGTAGCTGTTCCAGGGCACAAAGTAGCTCATGTAGAACGGGTCGAGCTTGGCGCGCTCCTCGGCGCTGGGGGCCAGCGTCAGAGAGAGGTCTTTCTCGGTCACGCCGTCGCCCAGCAGCTCCTCCATCGGCATACCGACGGCGACACCGTTCTCGATCTGGCCCATGGCGGAGTAGGTCTCCTTATCGGCGTTGCCGCCGTACTCAAAGCTGACGTTCTCGCCGTAGCAGAGCATCGGGGTGTTGAACTTGGCGGCCATGTGCAGCGGGAAGGTATAGATCAGGCGGTCCACGTACCAGGTCGGCTTGCCGTACTTCTCAAAGAATTTGCGCATCAGCGTCTTTTGCACCTTGATATTAGGCTTGCAGGAGATGATCGTGCAGCCGAACTCCTCGCTGATGTTCTTGAGGTTGTGGATGCCCGCCTGCGTCATGGGGAAGTTATCCTCGACGCTGAACAGGATGGGGTTCATGTGCATGACCTCTTTCAGCATCCAGACCTGGAAGTGGCTGTCCTTGCCGCCGGAGACGGCGACGGCGCAGTCATAGCCGCCGGGGCCGTTCATGCCGCGGTACTTGTTGCAGTAGGCTTCAAACTCCTTAAAGCGGGCGTCCCAGTCCACATTTTTGCGGTTTTCGTAATGGCGGCAGGCGCTGCAAACGCCCTCAGAGTCAAAGGTGATACCGGGGCGGGTGTCCGGCATGGTACATTTTTTGCAATAACGCATAACAGGTTCTCCTTTGCTGTTTCTTACCCAATCTGCCGGGTGTCCGGCAGAATATTTCCACTTATTGTTATCATACCCGATTTTGCCTGCATTGGCAAGTAGCGCGCAGCGCAAGACACGTCAGAATGCACGTTTTTCTTTTGGGCTGCACCGAACCTTCCCTGCCCTGCAAATTCAAGCGTCGATGGGGGAATCGACACGCAGAATTATGCGGTATTGCTTTCAAATTTTACATATGTAACCATTCCCAAGGCTATGCGGTTGTGGTATGATGATAGTTAATGATGTTCACTTTGAAGGAGGAATAAATTTTGAAAGGGACCCTAAAACTGCGCACAGCCAGCCTGGCTGCGGCAGCTGTTATGGCAAGACCACATACCACGGAACAGGCAAAACATTTGGCAGAAAATCTCGACCTGTTTGATTTTGCCCCCAGTGCCAGCACACCGGAGGAGTACGGCAAATACATGATCCAGCAGTCCGGCCGCTTTGAGTATGACGAAAATCTCGACGCTTTTTATGACTATGAGAAGTACGGCACGGAGCGCATGAATGAGGAGGACGGAATGTTCACCGACCGGGGTTACATCGCCTATAAGGGCTATATCAGCATGGAGGAAGTGATGAACGGAAGCCAGAGCAGCCACATGGAGATGGGAGGGATGATGTGATTATTCAAGCAGAACTCAGGCGGAAACAGTCCGAGTATGAAGGCGAAGCATGCAGTGTAGATAAGGTAATCGAGTTACCCGCCCAGCGGTTCAAGCAGTTCAGCCGCGCACTGCTGGCTGACTACGATTTCATCGCAGAGAACAAAAATGCCATCCGGCACGATGATGACGCCAGACACTGTCTGCTTATCCTCGATGCGGAGGGAAAGGACGGTTTCCTCGTTGACCCGCAGGGGTACAACTATGCCCGGTACAGTGCCTTTGTCCCCAACGCCCGCAGTTTGCTGACGCCGGATATGG
>ENA-OUQH01001093-OUQH01001093.1-human-gut-metagenome-genome-assembly--contig:-NODE-1093-length-18732-cov-9.319537_pt1 | contig 18732 bp, 13 predicted proteins | sample MGYA00237948_ERZ548828 | MGnify/ENA primary metagenome ERZ548828 (study PRJEB26490, sample SAMN05194711) | human gut metagenome | biome: terrestrial biome; feature: human-associated habitat; material...
GGCGGCGCTCCACGGACATGGTCTCCGGCATGACAATGATGATGCGGTAGCCACGGGCGGCGGCCACGGAAGCGAGACCGATGCCGGTGTTGCCGGAGGTGGGCTCGATGATGACGCTGCCGGCCTTCAGCAGACCCTTGGCCTCGGCGTCGTCGATCATGGCCTTGGCGATACGATCCTTCACGCTGCCGGCGGGGTTGAAGTACTCCAGCTTGGCGACGATCTTCGCCTTCAGGTCGTGGGCTTTTTCGATATGGGTCAGCTCCAGCAGGGGGGTGTGGCCGATCAGCTGGTCAGCGGAGGTGTAAATGTTGGACATGGTGATTTCTCCTTTATAAATATATTGTCAGATGTTGTTGGATGGAATGGAAGCGGGGGATAGGGTCAATATCGACCGGTCAGGAGAATGAGAGTGCTTTTCATGCGCTCGCCTCGTTTCTGATAATCAACTACCAACTCGGTAGGTTGGTATAGTTATAACACGGGGCGGCGGATTTGTCAATCCTGTTTTTGAAAAAATTCTCCGACAGGGGAATGTGACAATTTTGAAAGGGGGAGAGGGCTTGCGGGACAGGGGCGCGGGAGGGTATAATGGGGCATAAAGGATGTGAGTGTATGTACCGGATATTTGTTGTGGAGGACGACCGCACCATCGCCCAGGAGGTGTGCCGCCTGGCGGAGAGCTGGGGGCTGGAGGCGCGGTGCGCCCGTGATCTGCGGGCGGTGACAGAGGAGGCGGCGGCCTTTGCCCCGCACCTCATTATATTGGATATCGCCCTGCCGTGCTTCGACGGCTACCATTGGTGCCGGGAGCTGCGGAAGCAGACCAATGCGCCCATTCTGTTCCTGTCCTCGGCCAGCGACAACATGAGCGTCATCATGGCCATGAATTTCGGCGGGGACGACTTCATTGCCAAGCCCTTTGACGGCGGCGTGCTGATGGCCAAGGTGCAGGCCATGCTGCGGCGCAGCTACGACCTGTCGGCGCCGGCGGTGCTGCGGGAGCGGCGGGGCGCGCAGCTGTCCGCCGACGACCAGAAGCTGACGTATCAGGGGCAGACGGTGGAGCTGACCAAGAACGAGTACCGTATTCTGGCCTGCCTGATGGAGAGCGCCGGGAAGGTGGTCAGCCGGGAGAAGCTCATGCAGCGGCTGTGGGAGACGGACAGCTTCGTGGACGAGAACACGCTGACGGTGAACGTGAACCGCCTGCGGCGGAAGCTGGCGGGCGCGGGACTTGTGGACTTTATCGCCACCCGGCACGGGGTGGGGTATATCGTGGAGTGAGCCTATGAAGCTATGGAGAGCCTATCTCAGGCAGCACCGCCTGACGGTTTTGATGCTTGTGCTGTTTACCGGGCTGTTTGCCGTGTCCTTCGCGCTGTATGGCCTGCCGCTGGCGGCGGTGGCGTACCCGGCGGGGCTGTGTGCGCTGGCGGGCGCTGGTATGGCGGTATGGGACTTCCGGCGGGCGGCGCGGCGGCATAGAGAGCTGGAGCAGCTGCGGCAGACCGGGGAGACGGTGCTGGCGCCCCTGCCGGAGATGAAGACTGTGGAGGGGGAGGACTGCGCCGCGCTGGTGGAGCAGCTGCGGCAGGAGCTGCGGCAGCAGTTGGGTGCGGCGGAGACGCGCCGGGGCGAGACGGTGGCCTATTACACCGCGTGGGTGCATCAGATCAAGACGCCCATTGCCGCCATGCGCCTGACGTTACAGGGCGAGGACACGCCCGCCGCCCGGCGGCTGACGGCGGAGCTGGGGCGGATCGAGCAGTATGTGGACATGGTGCTGACGTACCTGCGGCTGGAGGAGGGCGGCAGCGACTATGTGATCCGCCCGTGCAGCGTGGACGAGGTGGTGCGCGCCGCCGTGCGGCGGTTCGCCGGGGAGTTTATCGACCGGCGCATCCGGCTGGACTATGAGCCGGTGCAGTGGGAGACGGTGACGGATGGCAAGTGGCTGACCTTCGTGGTGGAGCAGCTGCTCAGCAACGCCCTGAAATACACGGGGCAGGAGGGCGCTATCCGCATATACCGGCAGGGGGACGAGCTGTGCATCGCGGATACGGGCATGGGCATCGCGCCGGAGGATCTGCCACGGGTGTTCCAGATGGGCTATACCGGGGAGAACGGGCGGCTGGACAGGCGCTCCAGCGGTATCGGGCTGTATCTGTGCCGGAGAATATGCGGCAACCTGCGCCACGGCATCCGCATGGAGTCCGTGCCCGGAAAGGGCACCACGGTGTATCTGACACTGGGACGCGGCGATTTCCTGCCGGAGTGAAAGGTGACAGAGTTGTTCGTTTTTGGTAAGGCAAACCGATGGATTGGCGGGGCGCGGCGCACTATAATGGCCTTGTTGATAAGGAGGTCGAGTGACTATGAGTATTCTGGAAGTAAGCGGGCTGCGGAAGGTGTATACCACGCGGTTCGGCGGCAGCCGGGTCGAGGCGCTGCGCAGCGTGAGCTTCACTGTGGAGCAGGGCGAGTATGTGGCCATTATGGGCGAATCCGGCAGCGGCAAGACCACGCTTTTGAACATTCTGGCGGCGCTGGATGAGCCTACGGCGGGCACGGTACGGCTGGAGGGCCGGGAGCTGCACAAGATCCGGGAGGAGGACGCGGCGCTGTTCCGCCGGGAGAATCTGGGCTTCGTGTTTCAGGAGTTCAATCTGCTGGATACCTTCACGCTGGAGGACAATATCTACCTGCCGCTGGTGCTGGCGGGCATGGGCTACGAGGACATGCGGGCGCGGCTGATGCCCATCGCAAAGCTGCTGGGGCTGACGGAGCTGCTGAAGAAGTACCCCTACGAGGTGTCCGGCGGCCAGAAGCAGCGGGCGGCGGTGGCGCGCGCCATCATTACGGAGCCGAAGCTGCTGCTGGCGGACGAGCCTACCGGCGCGCTGGACAGCGGCTCCACCGACGAGCTGCTGCGGCTGTTTGCGGACATCAACCGGGCGGGACAGACCATCCTGATGGTGACCCACTCGGTGAAGGCGGCCAGCCGCGCCGGGCGCGTGCTGTTCATCAAGGACGGGCAGGTGTTCCACCAGCTCTATCGGGGCGAGGACAGCGATACCCGGTTCTATCAGCGCATCTCCGATACGCTGACTATGCTGCAGTCAGGCGGTGAGCCGGCATGAAGCGGGGACTGTACGCCCGCCTTGCGTGGACGGGCATGGTGAAAAACAAGCGCCTGTATCTGCCCTACGGCCTCAGCGCCGCGGGCATGGTGCTGATGTTCTACATTCTTACGGGGCTGTCCGGCTCGCCGGTGCTGGAGCACATGTCCGGCGGCAGAAGCAGCACCATAATCCTGCGGCTGGGCACGGTGGTCATCGCCGTGTTTGCGCTGATCTTTCTGTTCTACACCCATTCGTTCCTCATTCGCCGCCGGGAGCGGGAGTTCGGCCTGTACAATGTGCTGGGCATGGGGAAGGGCAGCATCGCCCGCATCCTGCTGTGGGAGACAGCCATCACCTATGGACTGACCACGGGTACGGGGCTGCTCCTGGGCGTGGTGCTGTATAAGCTGGCGGAGTTGGGCATGGTGCGGCTTTTGCGGGTGCCCGTGACCTACACCCTGACGGTGTCCGTATCGTCTCTGCTGGCTGCGGCGGCGTTGTTTGCGGTCATCCACACGCTGATCCTGCTGAACAGCCTGCGGCAGCTGCACGGCGTCAGTGCCGTGGCGCTGCTGCGCAGCGAGAGCGTGGGCGAAAAGCCGCCCCGCGCCCAGTGGGTGCTGACGGCGGCGGGCGTGGTTCTGCTGGGTGCCGCTTACGCGCTGGCGGTGTCCATCAAGGAGCCGCTGGCGGCGTTTCTGTGGTTCTTTGCGGCGGTTATCATGGTGATACTGGCCACCTATCTGCTGTTCATCAGCGGCTCGGTGACGCTGTGCCGCGGCTTGCAGAGGAACAAAAAATACTACTACCGGCCCCAGCACTTCGTGTCCGTGGCGTCTATGACATACCGCATGAAGCGCAACGGCGCGGGACTGGCGTCGGTGTGCATTCTGGCCACTATGGTGCTGGTGATGATCTCGTCCACCACCTGCCTGTATGTGGGGCAGGAGGACGCGGTGAATGCCCGGTATCCCCGCGACCTGTCTGTGAAGGTGTACGGCGACAGGTATCTGCTGGACAGCGAGAAGCTGACACAGGTGCGGCAGGGTGTGGAGAGCACCATCTTCAACTTCGGCGGCAATGTGTCCAATGTGGCGGAATACCGGACGATCAGCATCAGCGGACTGGTGGACGGCGGGAACATCCGTACCGACAGCTCCGGTGCAAGTGTGTCGGACAGCACCCGTGCCGTACAGATGCACATCCTGCCGCTGGAGGACTATAATGCCGCCACGGGGCAGACGCTGCCCCTCAGTGACGGGCAGGTGTATGTGGCCGCGCTGCGGGCGGAATTCGACAGCGATACGCTGTCCATCGACGGCGGCATGACCCGCCATGTGATGAAGCGGGAGATCCCCGCGCTGGTCGGCGCTGCGGTGGCGGACATCACGCCGTCCCTGACGGTGGTGGTGCCGGACTTTGAGCAGTTCGTGCCGGAGCTGCAGAGCTATCTGACGAACAAATACGGCTGGTATCCCACGGCCACGTGGCACTACGCCTTTGACACCGATCTGCCGGAAAACCAGCAGGGGAACATCGACGGAACAACGCCCAATCTGGAGGACGCGCTGAACGGCTATCTGGCGGGCGTCAGCAGTGACTGGGGTGTGGGCGTCAGTGTGGAATCCAAGGCGGCCAACCGCGCGGATTTTTACGGCACCTACGGCGGCCTTTTCTTCCTGGGCATCATGCTGAGTATCGTGTTCATCTTTGCGGCGGTGGCGATCCTGTATTACAAGCAGCTGTCCGAGGGCTATGAGGATCAGTCCCGCTTCGACATTATGCAGAAGGTGGGCATGACCAAGGGCGACATCCGGCGCAGCATCAACAGCCAGCTGCTGACGGTGTTCTATCTGCCGCTTCTCATGGCGGGACTGCACCTGTGCTTCGCCTTTCCCTTTATCCACAAGCTGTTGATGCTGTTCAATCTGGACAACCGAGGACTGCTGATCGGTACCACAGCGGTGAGCTTCGCGGTGTTCGCGGTGCTGTACGCACTGGTGTATAAGCTGACGGGAAATGCGTACTATCACATTGTGGCGGATAATAAGGAATAAAGCAGGAAAAGAGGCGGGTCTCCCGTCTCTTTTTTGCGCAGAAATGCGGTTTTGTGTGGACAAATTCCTCCGGGATTCTGTATAATGTAAACTGATACTCTGTTTGCATTGACAATATCTTTACGAGCGGCGCGGCTTCCGCGCACAAGGAGGATGTATGCGAAATATATGGACGGTGTTCAAAACTGATATACGGACGCTGAGCAGGTGCTTCTTTGCCTGCGTGGTGGTGGTTGCCATCGCGCTGCTGCCCAGCCTGTACGCGTGGCTGAATATCTACTCCAACTGGGATCCCTACGGCAATACGGGCGGTATCTCCATCGCGGTGGCCTCGCTGGATGAGGGCTACACCGACGAGGACGGCGTATATGAAAACAAGGGGAAGGATGTGGTGGACGACCTGCGGGAGGCCACCAGCATCAACTGGGTCATCGTGGATACGGAGGAGCAGGCCAAGGGCGGCGTGGAGTCCGGCGACTACTACGCGGCGGTGGTCATCGACAAGGAGTTCAGCCGGAACATGTTCCGGATGCTGACAGACTGGACGGGCAAGCCGGCCATCACCTACTACGAGAACGCCAAGAAGAACGCTGTGGCTACCAAGATCACCGATACGGCGGTGGAGACGCTGAAGCGCTCCATCAGCGAGAATTATCTGGAGGTGGTCATCGGTGGCATCATGGAGCAGGGGAATCTGCTGGCGGAGGATCTGACGGCGGACGACCCGGAGTCGGCGGTGAAGGGCGTGCTGTATCAGGCGCAGGATCTGCTGAACGCCTGCGGGAACATGATGGACGCCTTCGAAAAGGCCGGCAGCAGCGGCGGCGTGTCGGAAAAGGATGCGGCGGCGCTGGAGGAGGCCGTGGCCAATATCAACAAGAACCTGCCGGACGGCTCCAAGCTCCACGAGACGGCGGCGGAGATACAGACGCAGGTGAACGCGGCGCTGGCGCGGGTGGAGCGCGTGCTGGAGGGGCTGGAGAACGCCATCGCCAACGCGCCGCAGCTGCCGTCGGCACAGCAGCAGCTGCGCGATGCGGCGGCGCAGCTGGAAAAGGCGGCGGCCACGCTGGATCGGTGGGCGGAGGATATCGAGATGGAGGCGCCGGCCGCGGCGGAGCAGGCACGAGCCATTTCCGCCGAGTGTACGCGTCTGGCGGCGAAGCTGCAGGCGCTGGCTGACAAGCCCACCGCCAGCGACCTGCTGGCGGACTGCGACGCGCTGGTGAAGTCCATCCGCACCATGGTGGACAAGATCCCTGTGACGGCCAAGGCGCTGCGCCAGCAGCTGCAATCGGTGACGGGACAGGTGGCCGACGCCATGGAGGGCGTGGCCTCCCTCAGCAGCGATGCCAAGGCTATGAAAGCGGCTATGGCCGACACGTCGCAGGCGCTGGGCACCACCATGGAGCTGCTGCGCCCGGCCACGGACAGGATGACGGCGTCCCTGTCGGACACCATTGACGGCATGCAGGATCTCAGCGCCGACGAGTACATGGACACGCTGCTGACCATACTGGGCGGCGACCCGGCGGTGTACGGGCAGTATTTCCCGGAGATGGTGCAGACCAGCGTCAACAAGGTCTATCCCATTGAGAACTACGGCTCGGCCATGACGCCGTTCTACACGGTGCTGGCTATCTGGGTGGGCGGCGTGATATTGTCGTCCCTTATCAAGGTACACGCCAGGACGGACGGATTGATCGATCCCAGGCCGGCGGAGCTGTATTTCGGGCGGTATCTGTTCTTCTTCCTGATGAGCCAGATACAGGCGGCGGTCATCGTCACCGGCGACCTGTACATATTAAAGGTACAGTGCCTGCATCCGGGGATGATGTATCTTACCGGGGCGCTGACGGCCTTTACCTTCAGCCTGCTGATCTACTCGCTGGCGCTGTCCTTCGGCGACGTGGGCAAGGCCATCGTGGTGGTCATCATGGTCATGCAGATCGCAGGCTCCTCCGGTACGTTCCCCATCGAACTGCTGCCGGAGATCTATCAGAAGTTCTACCGCTTCTTCCCCTTCCCCTACGCCATCGACGCCATGCGGGAGTGCATCTGCGGCATGTACGGCAATTACTACTGGCAGCAGATCGGCTTTTTGATGCTGTTTGCAGTGGCGGCGCTGCTGATTGGCCTGCTGGTGCGCAAGCCGTTCATGGGGCTGAACCGCTTCATGGAGGAGAAGCTGGAAGAGACGGAATTGCTGTAAGGGAGGTGCTGAACGTATGTCGAAGGAACGGGAATATCAGGAATTGTATGACCGCCTGCGGGACGAGGTCAGCACCCTGCACGAGAACAACCGGCGGCGCATCCGGATCGGTATGCGGATGCTGCTGGCGGTGACGCTGGGACTGATGCTGCTGATGTTTCTGGCGGAGGGCAACAAGGTATTCACGCTGATGCTGTGGATACTGTCCATGTTCGCGGTGGCGGCGTATCTCATCGCCGTGGAGTACGCGGACTATGAGCTGCAGAAAAAGCTGGAGGACATCACGCAGATGGAGCAGGAGAGCATGGGCGCACTGCTGGAGCTGCCGGAGCTGCCCCGTATGCCCCGGCTGCCGGCGCTGCGGCACCGCGGTCAGCGGGAGGAAGCGCCTGCGTGGGAGCGGGAGGAGCCGGAGACGGCGGCGGCGGAGACGGAAAGCGTGCCGGAGGAGCCGGTGGTGTACACCGTGGACGATATTTTGCAGGAGATGCACAGCCAGCCGGCAGAGACGGCCTATGTGCCCAAGCGGATGCAGGAGCCGGAGCGCGTGAGTGCGCCGGAGCCGGAGAAGCAGGTCGCGCCCGTGCCCGGCAGCGGCGCCGCCGTGTGGCAGAAAATGCTGGATGACCCGGAAAAGCTGGCGGGCGATCTGGAAAAGCTGACGCAGGCCTTGCAGGGGCTCTCCGCCGACCTGCGGCGCAGCGCGGAGGAGAGCCGGAAGGAGGATGACAGATGAGAAATATCTGGAATATCTTCCGCGCCGACTGGCGGCGTCTCACCGCCAGCGTGGTGGCGGTGGTGGTACTGCTGGGTCTGTGCCTGGTGCCGTGCCTGTATGCGTGGTTCAACATCCTGTCCAACTGGGATCCCTACGGCGTGGCGTCCACCAGCCGCATCAAGGTGGCGGTGGCCAGCGCGGATCAGGGATACCAGGTCATGGGGCTGGAGCTGAATATCGGAGAGCTGGTATTGCAGGGGCTGGAGAGCAACGACCAGATGGGCTGGGTGTTCGTGGACGACGCGGACACGGCGCTCAGCGGCGTGGAGTCCGGGGAGTACTATGCGGCGCTGGTGGTGCCGGAGGAGTTCACCGGTGATTTTGTCAGTATCCTGACCGGCGACCTGCGCCATCCGCAGATACAGTATTACGAGAACGAGAAAAAGAACGCCATTGCGCCCAAGATCACCAGCAAGGCCAAGACCGCCGTGCAGGAGCAGATCAATACCACCGTCGTGGGCAAGGCGGCGGAGGCGCTGACCACCGTGGGCACGGTGTGCAAGGCTATGGGGCTGGACAGCCAGGATCTGGCGGACGGCATCATGGACAAGCTGACCTCCGCCCGGCAGGAGACGGCGCAGATACAGAAGGTGCTGGTATCCCTGAAGGACGTGATGGACGGCGCGGACAGCCTGCTGGCCGCCGCGTCCGTGACCATCCGGGATGCGCAGAGCGCCATTGACGACGCCGGCGGCGCCGTGGGCGGAACGGTGCAGGTCATCGGCACCGGCATGACATCGGCCAACGAGACGAACAGCGATCTGCTGACGGTGCTGGACAGCGCCGACAAGCTGCTGGCCGATCTGGACGCCATGCTGCGGGAGACGGGCGTGGCCGGTATCGAGGAGACGATACAGGCCAACATGATCGCCCGGGTGGACGAGGTGATCGTGCGGCTGACGGCGGCGCGGGACGAGGCGGAGGCCTCCGGCGACGCGAATACGGCGCAGCAGCTGCAGGCGGTCATCGACGGACTGGTGGATCTGAAGGAGGCCATCGGTACAGTGAGCACCGGCGGCGCGCTGGAGCCGGTGCTGGATACGCTGGCGCAGGTGCGGCAGCAGCTGCGCGCTGCGGCCATCAACACCAACCAGCAGGTGAACGATTATTTGCAGGCCGCCGGCGCACAGGCGCAGGCGTCGCTGCGGGCGATCCAGCAGCTGCTGGATGCCGTGGCCGGCAGTCTGGGCGGTGTGTCCGGCACGCTGGACGGCTATGCCAGTGCCATGACCACGGTGCAGCCCACGCTGGACGCGGGCATCACGCTGGCGGGCACGGTGGAGAAGTACCTGACGGACATCGAGGACGATGTGCGGCGGATAACGGGCAGCGATGCGTTCCGCCGGTTCACGGAGCTGATGGAGAGCAGCGACGCCGACAGCATGGCGGACTATCTCACCTCGCCGGTGCAGATGAACACCGAGATCATCTACGAGATCAAGGACTACGGCGCGGCCATGTCGCCGTACTATGTGATGCTGGCGCTGTTTGTGGGCAGCCTGCTGACGGCGGTGATGCTGAAGGTGCCCGTGACCCAGCCGGAGTTTGCCGGGTGCCGGGCGGTGCAGCGGTATTTCGGACGGTTCATCACCTTCTTCCTGATGGCTATGGCGCAGGCGCTGGTGACGGCCTTCGGGTGCCTGTACTTCGTGGGGATGGAGCCGGCGGAGCCGGCGCTGTTCGTGCTGGCCTGCTGCCTGTGCTCGCTGAACTTCGCCTGCATGAACTATGCGCTGGTGTATGCGCTGGACAATGTGGGTATGGCGCTGTCGGTGATCATCATGGTCATTCAGGTGGCCGGCTCCGGCGGCTCGTATCCCATCCACGTGCTGCCGCAGATATTCCAGACGCTGTATCCCTTCATGCCGTTCCACTACGGCATGGACATGATCCGGGAGACGGTGGGCGGCATGTACGGCCACACCTACCGCAACTGCGCGCTGGTGCTGCTGGGCATGTGCGTGCTGTTCACGGTGCTGGGGCTGGTGCTGTATTACCCGGCGCGAAAGCTGAATGCGGCCATCGCCGCCAGCAAGGAAAAATCGGGAATCATGTAAATTATGCAAGCAGAAGAGAGGCGGCCGCAGGCCGCCTCTCTTAGTGCCATAAAAAATCGCATGTCGCTTTGCCTTTTGCTGTATAAAGCAAAAACAGGGCGGCGATTTTGTGCAGGACGGAGAAAAATTTTCGCGGTGACGATTTTTCCTCTTTTCTCGTTGCAAGGCGGGCGGTTCTATGGTACAGTACGGGTGAGTGTTAGAAAATTAACGAAAAACAGACCGAGAGGACAACACTTACATTAGGAGGAATCGGCATGAGAGCAGGACAGGAGAAAACGGCGGCTATCGTGCGGGCGTACAATTGCGATAGCTCACGCCTGATCGCTATTCTACAGGAGATCCAGGCGGCGGAAAACTATCTGAGTCAGGAAAATATGGAGTTGGTGGCGGATATGCTCCATATTGGCGTGTCCAAGGTGTACAGCGTGGCTACGTTCTATGAGAATTTTTCGCTGGAGCCTAAGGGCAAGCATATTATCAAGGTGTGTGACGGTACGGCCTGTCATGTGCGGAAGTCCGGCCCCATCTATGATGCACTGTATGAGTATCTGGGGCTGGAGGGTAAGCGCAAGACCAGCGCCGACGCCATGTTTACATTGGAGACGGTGGCCTGTCTGGGCGCCTGCGGTCTGGCACCCACGATGACCATTGACGGCGAGGTGTTCGCCAAGATGACGCCGGAGGCGGCCATTGGCGAGCTGGAGGCCATCAGAGGAAGGGAGGCGGCGGTATGAGCAAGCTGACGCGAAGCGGGTTCCATGCGCTGCATACACAGGCGGCAGAGCTGATGGAGCAGAGCCGGGGCAGACTGAATGTGCTGGTGTGCGCCGGTACGGGCTGTATCGCCAGCGGCGCCATGAAGGTATACGATTACCTGCGAACCACCTGCCAGTCCCGCGGCATTCCGGTGGCGGTATGTCTGAAGGACGAGGCCGGTAAGGAGGGCATCCACCTGAAGAAGTCCGGCTGCCATGGCTTCTGCGAGATCGGCCCGCTGGTGTGCATCGAGCCGCTGGACATTCTCTATGCCCATGTGAAGGTGGAGGACTGCGACGAGATCATCGAAAAGACGATCCTGGGCGGCGAGGTCATTGAGCGGCTGCTGTATACCCAGAACGGAGTGTCCTATCAGCGCCGGGATGACATTCCCTTTTACAAGAACCAGCACCGGGTGGTGCTGAAGAACAGCGGCAAGTCCGACGCGGAGGATATGACGGAGTATCTGGCGCTGGGCGGCTATACCGCCTTTGAAAAGGCACTGTTCACCATGACCGGTGAGGAGATATGCAGGGAGATCGCTAATTCCGGACTGCGCGGGCGCGGAGGCGGTGGCTTCCCGGCGGGGCGCAAGTGGGAGAGCGTGCGGCGCCACACGGAAGAGCCGGTGAAGTACATCGTGTGCAACGGCGACGAGGGCGACCCTGGCGCGTTCATGGATCAGGGCGTGATGGAGGGCAACCCCCATTCCGTGCTGGAGGGTATGATGATCGCCGGTGTGGCCACCGGCGCGACGGAGGGCTACATCTACGTCCGCGCCGAGTATCCGCTGGCGGTGAAGCGGCTCCAGATCGCCATTGAAAAGGCCACGGAGATAGGGCTGCTGGGGGATGACATTATGGGCAGCGGCTTCAGCTTCCACATCCATATCAACCGGGGCGCCGGCGCCTTTGTGTGCGGCGAGGGCAGCGCGCTGACCGCATCCATCGAGGGCAAGCGGGGCATGCCCCGCGTGAAGCCGCCCCGGACGGTGGATCAGGGACTGTGGGGCAAGCCCACGGTGCTGAACAACGTGGAGACATTCGCCAATGTGCCGGGGATCATCAACCACGGCGCACAGTGGTATAAGGGCATCGGCACCGAGTCCAGCGCCGGCACCAAGACCTTCGCTCTGACGGGCAACGTGGTAAACACGGGGTTGGTGGAGGTGCCCATGGGCACCACGCTGCGGGAGATCATCTTCGATATCGGCGGAGGCATTCCCAATGGAAAAAAATTCAAGGCCGTGCAGATCGGCGGGCCCTCCGGCGGATGCCTGACCGAGGAGCATCTGGACTATCCCATGGACTTCGACTCGCTGAAGAAGCTGGGCGCCATCATCGGCTCCGGCGGACTGGTGGTCATGGACGAGGACACCTGCATGGTGGAGGTGGCGCGGTTCTTCATGCACTTTACCCAGAAGGAGAGCTGCGGCAAGTGTACGCCCTGCCGGGAGGGCACGAAGCGCATGCTGGAGACGCTGGAGCGGATCATCGCCAACGAGGGAAGCCCCGACGATCTGGAGCTGCTGGAGGCGCTCAGCGATACCATCACCGACACGGCGCTGTGCGGTCTGGGACAGACGGCCTGCAAGCCGGTCATGTCCACGCTGCGGCATTTCAGGCAGGACTATCTGCACCATGTGGTGGATCACCACTGTCCTGTATGCAACGGACGCAGACGGCGGTTGGAGATCAAGGCGGATCTGTGTAAGGGCTGCGGCAAGTGCGCCAAGAACTGTCCCATGGAGGCCATCTCCGGCCAGCCCCGCATGCCGTATACCATCGACAACGAGAAGTGCATCCATTGCGGCGCATGCTGGGGCGCGTGTCCCTTCGGCGCTATCGACGCCATAGAGGAGGAGTGAGCCATGGCTAAGGGAATTATGGTCATCGACGGGCAGAGGGTGCCTTTTGACGGGGAACGCAATGTGCTGGCGGTCATCCGCAAGGCGGGTATCGACATCCCCACATTCTGCTACTATTCCGAGCTTTCCGTTCATGGCGCGTGCCGCATGTGTATCGTGGAGGACGTGAAAACCGGCAAGATCGACGCCTCCTGTTCCATGGAGCCCCGGGACGGCATGGAGATCCGTACCAACACCGCACGGCTGTTGAAGCACCGGCGGATGATCCTGGAGCTGCTGCTGGCGGCACACGACTGCTCCTGCACCACCTGCGCCAAGAGCGGCAACTGCCGTCTGCAGGAGCTGGCGCAGCGGTTCGGCGTGCGGCATATCCGGTTCCCCAACAATAAGCCCCGGTATGAGAGGGATTACACCAGCTACGCGGTGTTCCGCGACCCCAACAAATGTATCCTGTGCGGCGACTGCGTGCGGGTGTGCGAGGAGCTGCAGGGGCAGGGGATCCTGAACTTTGCCTTCCGGGGCAGCGAGCTGCAGGTGATGCCCGCCTTCGATAAGAAGCTGGAGGAGACGAAGTGCGTGGGCTGCGGTCAGTGCGCCGCCGTTTGCACCACCGGCGCTATCACGGTCAACGATCAGATCGGCACGGCGTGGGCGGCCATCCACGACCCAAAGAAGCGGGTGGTGGTGCAGATCGCTCCGGCGGTGCGCGTGGCGGTGGGCGAGGCCTTCGGCATCCCGGCGGGCGTGAACGTCATCGACAAGATGACCACGGCACTGAAGCTCATGGGCGTGGACGAGGTGTACGACACCAATTTCGGCGCGGACATGACCACCATACTGGAGGCCGAGGAGTTCTTGCAGCGGCTGAAAAGCGGCGGGCCGTTCCCTATGTTCACCAGCTGCTGTCCCGCGTGGGTGCGGTATCTGGAGTTCAACGACCCCAAGTATCTGAAGAATATCTCCACCTGCAAGTCCCCCATGGAGATGTTCGCCGCGGTGATCCGCGACAAGTACGCCGCTAAGGACGAGGCGGATGGCCGGACAACGTACAACATCGCCATCATGCCCTGCACCGCTAAGAAGATGGAGGCGGCGCGGCCGGAGTTCGTGCACGACGGGCGGCCGGACGTGGATCTGGTGCTGACCACCCGTGAGCTGGTGGACATGATGCGGGAGACGGGCGTGCAGCTCAACGAGCTGGAGCTGGAATCCCCCGATCTGCCCTTCGGACTGGGCAGCGGCGCGGCGGTGATCTACGGTGTTACCGGCGGCGTGGCGGAGGCGGTGGTGCGCCACTGTCTGCCTGATAAGAGCAAGAATACGCTGCGGGCGGTGCGGGTCACCGACCTGCGGGGCGACGGCGCCATCCGCCATGTGGAGCTGAACGTGGACGGACAGGAGCTGCACATCGCCGTGGTCAACGGGCTGGTCCACGCCAAGGAGCTGATCGCGGACATGGAGGCGGGGAAGTGCTTCTACCATCTGGTGGAGGTCATGACCTGCCAGGGCGGCTGCGTGGGCGGCGCGGGACAGCCCTACGGACTCAGCGACGTAAAGAAGAAGCGGGGCGAAGGGCTGTATGCCGCCGATGCCTCGGCCATGTTCAAGCGGGCGGAGAAGAACCCCATCGTCATATCCCTCCTGAAGGAGTATGGCGAGGAGAAGTGCCACCAACTGCTGCATGTGCATTACGGAGAATAAGGCTTTAGTCTATCAAAAAACCTGCCCGGTTACAAGTATCGGAGGGAAGGATAGTGTGAAAGGGAACCGTCAGGGTTCCCTTTCGCGTTCAATCACCCGCCGCAGCGACCAAAATCGCAAAATAAAATACTGTTTTTTATTTTGCGATTTTGCCTCAGCTTGTCAAAAAAGTCCGTTCGGACTTTTTTGACAAGCTGAAAGCCCGGCGCGGAAGCGCCGGGCTTTAGTCTGTTCGGGTCAATCCAGTATGCGGCCGTCGGTGGAGATGGTGACCACCTGCCAGGGGATGAGCTTGCCGCAGCTTTGCAGGGCGGTCTTTACCGCGTGCTCCAGCCCGCCGCAGCAGGGCACCTCCATGCGGACGACGGTCAGATCCTTTATGTCGTTGCTGCGGAGGATGGCTGTGAGCTTTTCTGCGTAATCCACGCCGTCCAGCTTGGGGCAGCCTACCAGCGTGATGCGTCCGCGGATGAATTTCTCGTGGAAAGCGGCGTAGGCGTAGGCGGTGCAGTCGGCGGCGATCAGCAGCTTCGCGCCGGAGAAATAGGGCGCGGTGACGGGTGCCAACCGGATCTGCACCGGCCACTGGGACAGGCGGCTGGGCTGCTCGGTCGCGGCAGCGGGCGCGCTGTCCGCGGGTCGGATGTGCATGGCGCGGGAGCCGGGACATCCGCCGCCGCTGGGCGCGGCGGTGCCGATCAGCTTCTGTGCTTTGTTGGCCAGAACGGCGGCCTCGTCATAGGCAGCGGCCTCCCGCTCCACGAAGGTGATGGCACCGGTGGGACAGGTGGGCAGGCAGTCGCCCAGCCCGTCGCAGTAGTCGTCGCGCATGAGCTGCGCCTTGCCGTTGACCATGGCGATAGCGCCCTCGTGACAGGCGTCGGCACAGGCGCCGCAGCCGTTGCATTTTTCCTGATCTATTTCGATGATGCGTCGTTTCATGTGAAGATCCTCCTTGCGGTATTGGTAGTAGTATACCACACTCTGTCAATAAATCTACCAGCGGAGTAAGGAAAAAGCCCGGCGCATTCACGCCGGGCTTTGCTGCGGTGCAGGGGGAGGGAGGGTTCAGCGTTCGGGATCCCATTTGGAAGAGGAGGGGTCCTTCTTCGCCGGCTGCGCCGCAGCAGGAGAGGGTATGAGGTCGGATGCGGTGAGGTACTTGTTCAGAGGCTTGTACGCCACAGCGAAGACCAGAAGGGTGATAGCGATGTTGGGGAGCATGTACGCCAGATTGTACAGCAGGGAGTAGAACCAGGGGCTGTGCATGGTCATGCCAAAGAAGGTCTCGGGCATATACGCCGCCCAGACAGTGGCGCCGACCACATAGTGCACCAGGAAACGGGCGAAGCCGGCGATCAGCGTGCCGGTGAACACGCCGCTCTTGGTGCGGGCGACCAGACCGGCCAGACCCAGAACGGTGAAGGCGACCAGATAGTCGCCCAGGATGGACTGCCAGCCGATGGCGAAGCCGCCGTCAAACATGAACTGCAGCACACCGAAGGCGAAGCCGCCCAGCAGACCGGCACCCAGTCCCCAGCGTACTGCGTACAGCACCAGAGGGATCATGGACAGAACAACGCTGCCGCCCCAAGGCATTTCCCACAGCTTCAGGTAGCTGAGGATCTGCGCCACGGCCACCAGTACAGCGCCCTCGCAGAGAGAGCGAAGCTTCATGTGATTCATTTGTGTTTACCTCCAAAAAAGAATTCCCGCATGGCGAGCCACGCGGCGTCGTCATGCGGAAATCTGAAATCGATATGATCGCATTCCTACGCCGGCATTACCCGGATCAGGTTCGAGGGACTGGACGGCGATACGTCACATCTCAGCCGGCATGCGCCAGCGCCCCTTGGATTGTGGCACGATTGTAGCACGGCGGCGGGGCGATGTCAAGAGGGATATCGCCCCATTGCCGCCATTTTTTACTGCTCGTCCCCGAAATCGGCGCGGTACGCCGCCGCCAGCTTCTCCGGCCAGTCCCCGATGGGCTTCAGCACGCCGGTGAAGAACCGCAGTGTGGCCGGCTCGTGGACGAATTCCAGCCCGCCCACCAGCTGGCGGTGGTCAAACAGCCACTTTACCCGGTCGATGACGTACTCCGTCTGGGACAGGGTAAACACGCGGCGCGGGAAGGCCAGCCGCAGCAGCTCCATGGAGGCGATGCGCTCCGTGCCATCCGGCTCGCGCTCCTCCGACAGTGTGCCGCGCTCCATGCCCCGGATGCCGCCGCAGATGTACAGGGCGCAGGACAGGGCGCCGGCGGAGTATTCGGACTGGGGCACATGGGGCAGGAACTCCTTCACGTCGATGTGTGCGCCCAGACCGCCGCCGGGGGTGATGACGGGCACGCCGTATTCATCCAGCCGCTTGACGCAGTAGTCGATGAACTGCGGCCCCTGGGAGATCACGTCCATGTCCATGCTCTCCTCGAAGCCCACGGTCATGGCCTCCATCTCCTTAACGGACATGCCGCCGTAGGTCAGGAAGCCCTCGAACATGGGGATCAGATCCTCCATGGAGTGGAACAGCTTCTTGTCCCGCACCAGGATCGCGCCGCCGCGGGCGAAGCCGAATTTTCGGGCGGAGAAGTAGATGATGTCGAACAGGTCGGCGATCATGCGGGTGATCTCCCGCACGGATTTGTCCTGCATGCCCTCCTCACGGGTCTTAATGAAGTACAGGTTGTCCTGCAGAAGAGAGGCGTCCAGCACCGTCAGGATCTTGTATTTCCGGCAGATGGCGGTGGCGGCCTTCATGTTGGCGTAGGAGATGGGCTGACCGCCGATGAGGTTGGTGCCGGCCTCCAGCCGGACGAAGGGAACGTTGGAGGGAGTCTCCTTCAGAATGCAGGATTCCAGCGCGTCCAGATCGATATTTCCCTTGAAAGGCAGGTCGCTGTGGCTGACAAGACCCTCCTTTTTGACCAGCTCCTCCACGCGGCCGCCCAGACGGGTGATATGCGCCTTGGCGGTGGTGAAGTGGTAGTTCATGATGACACAGTTGCCGGGCTTGACAAAGCGGGTGGCGAGAATGTTCTCACAGGCACGCCCCTGATGGGCGGGCAGGCAGTTCTCTATGCCGAACAGCTCCTGGAGCTTGGCCTGCATACGGAAGAAGGTCTCGCTGCCGGCATAGGCGTCGTCAGCCTGCAGCATGGCCGCCTGCTGGCGGTCGGACATGGCGTTGACGCCGGAATCGGTAAGCATGTCCAGAAAAATGTCGCCGTTGTGCAGCTGGAAGGTATTGAACCCGGCCTGCTGCATTTTTTCCAGGCGCTGGGCGGTGGGCAGCAGGTGCAGCTGCTGGACGATCTTGACCTTGTGCATCTCCATGGGGATGGGTTCGTGCTTGTAAAAAGTAATGGCAGGCATAGTGTGCCCCTCCTTATAATTCATAATATATAATAGTAGTGCGTATTGCTACACGGCGCAGTGCTGCGCGAAGTCGTTGTTGTGATCCCGCCGCCGCGGGTATCGCCGAATGGGAAGAAATGCAGTCATCGTAAACGCTCCTTGAAAACAAAAACGTCCTCTGCGTCCAGAAAGGACACAGAGGACGAGAATAAACCCGTGGTACCACCTCAGTTTACCGCTTGCGCGGCCTCATAGGATACTGACATATCCGCAGCGCTGTAACGGGCGCACCCGACGCCGCCTACCACTCCAAGGAGCTTCAGGGCGCGGCTCAGGACGGTAATTCAGACGCTGTATCTCCGCTGTCTTGCACCAACCGACAGCTCTCTGCAGAAGATGGCACAGTATCCTACTGGGGTCCATCATTGCCGTGTTCTGATGTTGGAGATACTTTATCACTTAAAAGCGTAAATGTAAATAGAAGAATTGCACAGGGAGAGACGGAGTTTTTGCGGTGCGGTTGTACAATTGTGCTTTGCGTATGAAAATAGGCATAAGTTAAACTTATGGAAATGCCTGTTTCGTATGAACGAAGGGAAAAGTGAAAAAAGGGGTTGCAAAGTAGTGAGAGGTGTGGTAATCTAACCAAGCTGTCCGCGAGGGCAGCGGTGCTCAGCCGAAGCGAGTCGATGAAAAATGTCAAAAAAAAGTAAAATTAGTAGTTGACAAGATGGCTGACATATGATAAGATAATACCTGTTCCGCGTGGGACGTGTACCTTGTAAATTAAACAACGAACGAAACGAAAAGCACCAGACGG
>ENA-OUQH01001098-OUQH01001098.1-human-gut-metagenome-genome-assembly--contig:-NODE-1098-length-18670-cov-5.247489_pt1 | contig 18670 bp, 8 predicted proteins | sample MGYA00237948_ERZ548828 | MGnify/ENA primary metagenome ERZ548828 (study PRJEB26490, sample SAMN05194711) | human gut metagenome | biome: terrestrial biome; feature: human-associated habitat; material...
GTTTTGCCGCAGCCGGCGTGGCCGGCCACCAGAATGTTGCGGATGTCTTTGCTTGCGTAGCCCATGGATCGTCAAACCTCTTTTCGCGCCGGGGCTGCTTCCGGCAGCCCTGCGGCGTAGAATTTCATTGCGGCGCAGTGATTTTTGAACACTCCCGCCTGTTTGATACTACTTTACCACATTGTTGTGGAAATTTAAACAGTTTTTTCGGATTTTTTGTAAAAATTTTTAGGCAAAAGATTGTGGAAAGTGTAAAAAATCGTTCCTCGACATACAGCGAGTGTAGGGGCGAGCATTGCTCGCCCGCCAATTTGGCGCAGCATCGTCTTTTCGGGGAAATTTATCACAGGGCAAACGGGCACGGGCGGGCAATGCCCGCCCCTACCAATCGTTTCTTTGCCGGTCCGTGCAGCAAAAAAGCCGCACAGCTTTCACTGTACGGCTTAACGGCTCACTTATTTTTCCTTCTTCGCCGTCTTTTTGCGGCGGCGGACGCGCCCGCTGTCGGCCTTGGCCTCGGGAACATAGAGGCTATAGCTCAACAGGTAGCGGCCATGGGCAGGGATGCGGTAGAACGCGGCCTTGATGCGCTCCAGCGGGCCGGTGCCGCTCTCGGCGGTGCTGCCGCTCAGCATAACAACATACTGCATATCGGTGTAGCGGGCGGCCACATCGCACTGGCGCAGATTCGTGCGGATCAGATCGCCCAGCTGCTCCACCATCAAAGCGGTCTCGGCAGCATCGGTGTTCTGGCTGGGAGCCACGGTCAGAATCGCCAGGAATACCTGCAGACCGTAGCGGACCTGCACGCCGCGCTGTACGCGGTAAATTTCCTTGAACGTCTCAAAGTCGCAGATACAGGCCCCCGTGTCCTCGGTATCCGGCAGAGCAGAGATCAGCTTGGAGACCTCGCTCTCCATATTGCGGTCTGCCTGGCGCATCTGGCGGTAGGCAGAGCCTGCGCGGCCCGGCTCAATGGCATGATGCAGGCAGCCCATGGCGCTGCCGCGGCGTGCCAGATCCTCCGCCTCCTCGTGGCGGCCCAGCGTCTCCAACGCGACGATCTTTTCCAGATAAAGGCGCTCCTCGTAGGGGTCCAGCTCCAGCGCGCGGGTACACAGCGTAACGATGCGGGTGCTCTCGCCCCATTTTTTGCAGAGCTCCAGCAGGTTTAAAATGGCTGTGCGGTACTGCCCGTGCAGACGCACGCTGACGCTTTCGACCCACGGCTCGGACGCAGACTGCGGCAGCAGCCGCCCGTCGTACAGGTTGACGATCTGTTCATAAATGCGGCTGCGCTTCTCGGCGTCGCTCTCCTTGCGGGCCAGCTCCGACAGGTCGTTGACCTCAAACACATCCACGCTGCAGTCCAGATGGGGGTTCCACTGGTAGTAGCCGCGGCTGGTCACGATGCAGTCCTTCATCTCATCCAGATCCTCCGCGTCGATCATAAGGCGGAAGCGATGCAAGATGGCGCGCAGGGCCATGTCCGGGTTGGTGGACCGCTCCCCTGCCCACAGGGTATCGGTCAGTACCTTGTGGGAGACGCGCTCCCCGCGCCGCAAAACGAGATACTGCACCAGCGCCGTTGCCTTGCGGGACTGCGCCAGCTGTGCCAGCACGGGCTTGCCGTTCATACGGATCTCAAAGCCGCCCAGCATTTTGATTTCAATTGTTGCCATCCTAGTCATCCTCTCTGCTCTGCTGCCCATGACGTTCCTGCATTTTTGTCCGGCACACAGGTAATCATGTTTTAAAGTATAATAAGTCCATTTGAATTTGTCCAGTACATCCGCCGGGATTGTAATATACTTTTCAAAAATCGTCCCGGAGGGCACCGCTCACGACTCCGACGATGCCTTGCCGTCCCAGGTGCCGGGTCCATACAGGATGACCGGCTCACCGGGCAACTGCACAATGGCTTTCTGGGTGCACAGCGGCACGATCTGGTTGTTGGCGTCCCGCTTGGCCACAGTCAGCACCACCGTCATAGCCGTAATGCGCGGGGTCTTGGTTTCGTCGCCGTCCTGCGTCCAGCTGCGGGCGTAGAAATGCAGTTCACTGATGAACAGCCCCATATAGGCATCCCGGGGATAGGCCGTTGTGTAGCCGTAGGCAACGTAGGGCAGTGTGTCCGTCACGTTGCCATCCGCGTCCTTGTTCTCTTTTGTGTGCTGCGGGTTGCCGTAGTGCCCGTCGCCATTCAGTTCATCGCGGTAAAACCGCATGTGCAGGTAGCCGTTCAGCGCATTGGCCTGATCCGCTGTCAGCAGTGCTGTGCCGTCTGTTTTTGTCAGCGGCGGCACACAGTCCTTGTCGATCAGCTCAATGTGGTTGGGGTAGACGCTGAATTCCAATGCCGTGCCCTGGCTGTAGTCGTTACCCTTGGACGCAAAAACGCTGTCCAAATTTTTAGGGTTCGTTGCGCCGTCGGTGAAGCGGATATAGCCGTTCGCCTCGAGCACCTCGCCGCGGATCGTCTCAATGAGCGCATCGGCCAGATTTTGCGCGCGCGTCTGCTGCTGGATGTCCATGTACGCCTGCGCACTGGGCTGTATCAGCGTGACCGCCGCCAGCGTAAAGATTGCCAGCAGCACCATGCAGACGATCAGCTCCACCAGCGTTGTGCCGTTCTGGTTTTTCAAACGCTGCTTCATGGGTTGGTCGCCCCTTCTGCTGTGCTCTTGCTGTAGCGGTAAAACTTGTGCTGTTCCGTCGTTTTTTGGCCGTTTTCCGTAACTTCCGCGCTTGTCTCCACGCTGTCCAGCTCGACGCCGTTCACCGTAAATTCACCGTAATCGCCAAAGGAGAACTCCAGCCCATCCCGCTCATTCACCCAGTTGGGGGCCGCGTTATTGGCCGGGTACAGCCCGGCGCAGAAGGCATAGGCTGTCTCCCGCAGCGACTCGGCCTTTTGGGACATGGCGCGGGCGTACCGCAGCGAGACGACAAACATAGCCGTGAAAAGCATAAGCAGCAGGAACGACACCAGCACTTCCACAATGGTCTCGCCGCGCTGACTTTGTAAAGTATGTTTCATAGCGGGTCACTCCTGTGTTGTGCCGGTGCTCTGTTTGGCACCGCGGGTGTAGGTGATGGAATCGGGCTGCTGGCTGGTGTCGCAGTGGAACGTCAGGCGGTTGTTTTTGATATTATCGTCTTTGATTTCCAATTTATCTTTACCGGCGGCAACAAATGTCAGGTCACTCTCACGGTAATACTTCGTTGTTCCGCCATTTACCGTGTAGTACACCTTGCTTGTTGACTTGTCGCTGCTGCTGTACTTTACCGTGCGGTCATAGGTCCGCGTGAAGGCAAAGCTCTCGCCGTTTTTCGTGACTGTCACCGTAATGTCCAGCTGTAAATCGACGATTGCCATGCCCTTGCGGTCTTCGCCCTCCAGTGTGTCGAGCAGGTTGCGCAGGTCTGTGGCAATGGTGCTGTTCGCCGTCTGGTTCAGCTTGTCGGCACCGTCGCCCGGGCGGCGGCGCAGTGTTACCGTGATGGCCTCGGCCCCGCCATCAGGCTGGCTGCCTTTCGGTTTCCAGGCGAACTCCTTGGGCTGGGATTCCAAATCATAGATGTCCTTGCCGTAGCTTTGGGAGAACATGAACTGCTCATTGACAAACTTGGCAAAGCTGCTGTCCTTATTGTTCAGCTCCCCTTCCAGCACGTCGGAAAAGCTGGTTGCCAGCTGGTAGGCTTCCTGTTCCAGCAGCTGGCGGTTGGCATTGGCCGTCAGCACAGAGGCCGCATAGACCAGCGCTGCCGACAGCGCCACAAACAGCGCGCCGATACAGAGGACCAATATCATCGAAAGCCCCTGCTCCCCGCGCAGAATGCTGCGTGCCCTGCGGTGCATAATGCCACCTTCTTTCCTGAAATAAAATTACGATGCGTCGCTTATTTCCGTCTTTTCCGGGGGCGCGGTTTCCGCCGCGTCCGTCTCATCCGGGGCAGCGGCGGTCTCCGGGGTCGCCATGGGCAGTGCCGCACGGGCCCGCATCAGAACCGGGGGCACGCTTGCGGGGGCGCTTTCCGCTGCCGTGCTTTCTGCAGTCTCGGCGGGCGCGACGCTCTCCGCGGAGTCCATACTCTGGGCATCCTCCGCCGCATCGGCGGTGTTCGTCTCGTTGACGGGGACCTTGACCGCGCCGGATTCGACGGTCTTACCCTTGTTATCCGAGTGCGCCAGCGTCTGCAGCATCACACTTGCGGTGAACTTTTGCAGCTCGAGCGAGTCGTCCTGCACCTTTTCCTGCAGCTCGGGCAGGGTGATGCGGTAAACAGGCTCGGCGCCGTCCTCCTGCACCAGCTCCAGCATGGGAACCGTCTGTGCCTTGTAGTACAGCGTACCGCCGTCCTTTTCCACCGTGCCGGTGACGTTATAGGGTTGCGATTTCCAGTCTGTCACGTTGCCGTTCTCGTCGGTCACAGGCTCAACGCTCAGGTCGTACCAGATGCGGGTCTCGCCAGTCTCCTTGTCCACATCGTCGGTCTTCTTAAGCTCCGTCGTTTCGCCGTTATAGGTCGTCTTGGTGACGGTTTTGATTTCCCCGCGCTTATGCGTGGTGCCGTCTTCGTCCGTCTCGTCCCTGTCGTAGTTCGTCACCGTAATGATGTAGGGCTGTTTCGTCTTACTATCCAGCGGCGTGACGGTAAAGGTATAGCTGTCGGTCAGGTTGCGCACCGTGCCGTCGGCCTGGGTGTACTTGTTCACCGCGGTCCACTCCACCGTAAAGCGGCGCAGCTCCAGCGGGGCCGTACCGCGATTGCTCTTACACTCGGGGTCGTTGTACAGGTTGACTTCCTGCGTGTAAACGGCATTGCCAAGTGCGCGTTCCGGTTCGGCAGCGTCCACGGGGGCGTCCAGCGTGATGGCCGGCAGCTGCGCCTTTGCGGCATCCTGCTGCAGGATGTAGAACCAGTTCGACGCTGTCGTGCCGTCGGTGGGCATAACGCGCACCGCGGGCAGCAGGTATTGTTTTGCATGGTCGGGCGTCAGCGTAAAGCCGTTGCCGTCGGGCACAAAGGTATAGCTGGCGGTTTTGTCGTTGACGCTGGCGCTCCCACCCACCGTGCGGCTGTCCTTCGGGATGACCAGCTCGGCGTCGCCGTTGGCCAGCATCTCGTCCAGTGCTTGGGTCAACTCCTGCTGGGCCTCATACTTGGCCTGTCCGGTGCCTTTGCCCTGCCAAGCCTCGGCCAGTTTGGCAATTGTATTGTAATTGTCCTCGTTGCTGAAGATATAACCGGTAAAGTAGACATTGCCCTGTGCGGCTGCGTCCAGCGTCATGTTGAGCTTGAGGTCGTTCAGGAACGTCTCCTGATTCGGGCTGGCGGGCGCAAAGCTGCTGCCCGTAACCGTGGGCGCAGCGGCGCGGCTGACGATGGTCTCGGGCTGGCTCAACGCGCCGTCCGGGCCGTCAAAGCGGCTGTCGTCATTGCTGCGGGCAATAACGCGGAAGCGCAATGCCTCGCCCTGATACTGCTCCAGATCCAGCGTCAGGCTGCCGACGTTGTCCGTGGTGTGCAGCGTCAGCACAGTTTTGTCATCGGCATCGACGACGCACAGGTCATAGTGGTCAATGCGCGCGTCGTCGGACGGCGACCAGCTGACCGTGTAGAGCAGGGCATCCGCGTTGTCGGTCTCGCCGTTGACGCGGGTGATGGAGCTCGGCGCGCTGATGCCGGGCAGGCGCTGCTTAACGCTGTAATCCGCCACAGCAGACGCGCCGATTTCGGTGGTGTTGGCTGCCGCCACACGGGTGACCTCGAGCCGGACCTTGTTATAGCGCCAGCTGTCGCTGCCGTTGGCCAGCATGGTATCCACGTTGACAGGCAGGGTAAAGTTTCTGCCATTTTGTGTCGGCGTCAGGGTGACGTCGTCCTTCAGCGCAATTTGCTCCTGACCGGTCACCTTGCCGTCTTTGTCCGTCAACAGGCCGTAGAGCTTGATCTGGTAGTCGGGGGCTGCGTCAGTGGCTTTCATGTCTTCCTGTGTCCATTTGAACGTGTAGGTCAGCTGATTGTTGTCATCCACTACGCCGCCGTCTGTATCTTCCGCCAGCGTCGGAGCTTTCAGAACATTCAGGTTCAGCTGCTTGAAGATGATCTGCGGGGTCGTCTGCGTGGCCTGTTTAGCCCATTCCGGGTCATCGGTGCGGTTCACGTCGGAGAAGCAGAGCGGCGTCAGATGGGCATAGGTATAGCTGTGCTCGCCCGTGCGGACGATCTCATAGCCGTTCTTCCACCAGATTTCTTTGTCGGTGTCGTTTGTCTCGTTCGCGTGCTTGGCAATGGTTGCGGACACTTCGTCCGCCGTGGCATCCCAGCGATACTTCATATCGCCCTTGCCGCTGGTGACGGGCACCGCGACAACAAGGAAGTCTGTGTAGTTCGTCATAGCATCCGACGGCAGGCTGTTCAGGTTGAAGGTGACGGGAGACTCTGTCACAATGCTTTCCCGCGCGGCCAGCGTGATGTACTGGCCGTTCAAAGATACGCCGTTGACTTCGTCATTGCCCAGATATTTTGCCAGCAGCATGACGCGGTAGGTCGGGCTGCCGTGCTCGCTGCTGTTGCTCTTGACCCCCGGGGTAAAGCTGAACTTCACGGTTGCTTCAAAGCTCTCCGCTGTCTGGCCGGTGTAAGTCACATAGTCCGTGTCGCCGTCCTTTTTCAGCGTGCCCAGCGGCAGACCGTCCTCGTCCTTGCCGGAGTCACCGTTGTGGTCTCGCCACTGGGACGGGAGATAGGTCTCTGACTTGTACTGGGCCGAGCGCAGATACTTTGTGCTGTTGTTTCCCGGGGTTGCCAACGCCGTAAGCGTCAAAGTGCGTTCCAAATTTTTGGTCAGGCGGATGTACTGCTTGCCATCCTGACTGCGGAAATAATAAGTATTCCTTCCATCGGTCAGCTTGACGGTCCAAGCCTCGTCTGTCGGGTATTCGGTGTAGTTTTTCAGCACCGCGACAACTTCATAATTGAATTCTCTCGATTTTTCATCCGGCGTCTGGCACTGACCCCAGTCAAAGCCGCCGTTATACCGCTTTACCAGCCGGAACTCAATCTCCGGTGTAGGCAGGGCGTGCATAAAGGTCTGCACGCCGCTGGTGTTGAAGTTGTCATCCTGATTCGGGTCGTCGTTGGTATTGTAGGGCGTTACACGCACGACGAAGTTACCCGTCCACTCTTTATCAGCCACAAAGGTATAGCTGCGCTGGTAGACGTCCGCGGTCAGGTAGGCGACCCCGGTGATGTTGCCTACGGCATCGCAGGGCAGAATCTCCACACGGTAATAGGAGGCGGGGCTGGCGTCCGTATCGGTCGCTTCCCACGTAACCTCGTAGCGGCCATAGACGTTGTTGTCCGCGTCCTGCACCTGGCTGGCCTTGACGTGGATTTCTCCCGGCTGGGCGGGCTTGGTGCTGTCCAGCACGTACTTATAGTAGTTCTGGATGACCTCGTCGGTGATGTCGGTAATATCAACGTCCGGGTTCGTACTGTTCGCGGCTTCGCCGAATTGCAGCATCACAGTCGCTCTCTGTTTGCCGGGATTGGTATCATCGCTCGCGCCGGTATCATCGTAAATGTAGGCTTTCTTACCGTCGGTCTTGATATAGGCAGAATTTGGTTCGGCAGGCCAGCCCGCAGATGTAAGACCGCTAATCCACCACAGACTGTACGCTGCGCCGTTCCCACCCTCTGCCAAAGTGGGCAGGAACGCAATATAAGGATAGGTTTTGTCATCGACGTTATAGCCTATGTACAGACGGTGTGCTTTTACTTTTCCCGAGGACAAGTTCCAATCTGTCTCGTTGTAGGCCTTGTCACTTCCTTGCTTATCCGCTTCCTCCCAGTTACCTGTTGTACTGTTCGGTTTTACTGTGGTCAGTTTACGGGAATCTTTCTTAAAGAAGCTCTTGCCTGCACTTTCGGAATCTTCAATATAATAGTTGCCGTGGCCAGTGACATTCTCGTAACTCTGGCGCAAATAGGCAATAGGATACCAACCTGTACCAACCGTGGCAAAGCAGTTTGTGACATTGGTTGCTTCTTTCGACCCAGAGCCATTGCCGCGGCTGCCGACAATGCCGACTCTCCTGTCATACACTCCGCCACACGTAAAGTCTGTACTAAGGTTTCGGCAGCGGTCAATATTTACCGTAACATTATCAATGTTCCCCTTGTCGTACGGGCCGATCCATGCCAGAATGCCGACTGCCTGCGACGCTGCCTTGATTGCGCCGCTATTGACGCAGTCGATGATGTTCAGCGTCATAATATCGGTGACCTTCTTCATCTCGATTTTACCGATAATGCCCGCGCAGTCATTTGCACCTTTTGATTTATACCAAATCTGACCGTAGTTACGGCAGGAAAGCACATTTGTGGTGCCGCCGGAAATAGGCTGGTCAATAAAGCCGACAACACCGCCGACTGCACCGTAACCCGGGTTTCCGTCGTTCGTGTTTGTTGTGATTTTGCCAAAATTGAAGCATTTCTGCACGGTTCCGCCGTAGTCCAGCCAATAGGCGATCACGCCGCCCACATTGGCCGAGCGGCTGTTGAACACACTGCCGCAATTGACTACCTTGCTGACAGACCACCGGTCATCGCTGCGGTTCTGCTGCTGGCCAATGACACCGCCCACATGGACAACAACACGATTTTCGCTCTTGTAAATGTTGTCATCGTCTGTATCATCCTTGTTCTTAGCCCCATCAAACACGCGCGTAAACCGGCGCACAGCGGCACAGTTTACCACAGTGTCCAGCACGCTTTTGTCTGTGACGTTGGATTCGTTCTGGCCGACAATACCGCCGACGGTGGATGCCGTTGTCGCATTGTCAGAATAGACAAACCACTTGCCGGTGGCGGAAGTGTCGATTGTACCGCGGAGAGAGTTAAAGCCTGCCAGACCGCCCAGATAACCGGCGGCACGGACGGTCTCGCTGTTGTTGCTGCCGCGCAGGGCGACAAGCAGATCATTGGCAGCAAGACCTGTGTTGTTGTAAACGTTCGTGTAGCCCTTGTCCGTCACAGTGTCAACGCCCTTGAGGCCCGCGTAGGTCTTGCCTGTGGTCAGCTCTGCCGCCATGCTGTTGATGCCGGCATTGGCATCTGCCGCGCCCAGCCAATTTTTAACCTGTGCAACAAGGGCGGTTGTTGTTGTGTCGTCGCTGACCAGCGCTTTTTTGCTGCCGCTGCCCTTGATAGTGCCGTTGTTGGAGCCCGCGACGCCGCCCACAAAGCCATACCGTGCCGCAACAAGGCTGCCGCTGTCCGCTGCAATGTAACTGCTGCGGATGATGCCTTTGTTTGCATTGCAGCCTGCAATGCCGCCCACGTGACTGGCGTTCTGCAGCTTTTGGTCCGCGGTCTGGGTATCCGTAACGTTGAAAGCGCCCTGGGCCTGCAGGCTTATGTGCGTGACTGTGCAGTTTTCAATCAAATTATTATTGATTCCAGCAATGCCGCCCATCGTGCTGCCCGCGCTCGCCGCACCGCCATTGATGCTGCCGTTATTGCCAACGTTGCCGCCCATCGTGCCGGAATAGGTACACTGCTCCAGGGTACCGTCGTTCTGGCCTGCGACGCCGCCCAAATTTGTATATTTATCAAGATTTTGTGTAAGGTCCAGCCGAACGTCGGTGCTGCTGACCTTGCCGTCCGCCGTGGTGCGGCCCACCGCGCCACCCAGCGTGACGGTGTTGGTGCCCGCGCGCAGGCCGTTGTTCAGCGCCAGCGCGCCGTTTTCGACCTGACAGCCGGTGACGGTGCCCTCGTTCATGCCCGCAAGGCCGCCGATGGTGACTGCCGGGGTGCTGAACTGCACGTTGGCGTTCTCCGCCAGCTTCACATTGCGGATGGTCGCGCCCTTGCCGTTGTACGCCGCAACAGCGCCGATGCTCTCCGACGTGCCGGTGATCGTGCAGTTGCTTACGCTGCTGTTATCTTCCGGCCCGGTCTCCTGACCGATGATGCCGAAGTTCGTGGCCGTGACGCCGCCCGCCGTGCCGTTGGCCGCGGTGACGTCGGCCTTGACCTGCACATTCTCAATCAGCGCGTCTTTATTATTATTGCCCGCGATGCCGCCCGCCTCGCCGTTGGTGGCGTAGACCTGATTCTTGGCATGGACGCAGGCGCTGATTTTGCCGCCCGCGGCGTTCTCGCCCGCAATACCGCCCGCATATTTTGTGCTGGCGCGCACCGAGGCGTGGTTCTCCACACGGGTGATTTCGGCGCTGTTCGTACCGGCCACGCCGCCCGCGTAGTTGGCGGCAGTAACGCTGCCGCTGACCGCGCCGTTGGCGTTTTCATCGCCGTAAATGCGGCCCTTATCCGTATTGATACCGGCCACACCGCCCGCATAGTCGGCGGCGGTGACACTGCTTTGCAGCTTGCCGGACAGCGAGATATTGCCGACGTTGGCACCGGCCACGCCGCCCGCATATTGGTTGGCCTCCACCGACGCCGCGGGGGTGTCCCCCGTGCAGATGATGAGGCCCTTGCGGGTGCTTGCCGCAGCGTTGCCGCCCAGGTTGACGCCCAGGTTGACGCCCGCAATGCCGCCGACATAGCTGTCACCGCGCACGGCACAGCCCTGCGCCGGGTAGGCAGACTGAATAAGACCGCCGTTGACGCCCGCAACGCCGCCCAGATAGGTATACCCGGTTTCACGGTTGCCGAGGGACGCCGCCATGCTGCCGCCGGTGATCGTGCCCTCGTTCCAGCCCGCAAAGCCGCCCGCGGCGCACTTGTGAGCCACTGTGCCGTAGTTTATGCAGTTTTCCAGCGTTGTGTTGGGTGTAGCATAGCCGATGATGCCGCCCGCCAGTGCGCCGCGCGGGGTGTCAAAGTAATAGCGGCCATCGGCCAGCGCGTTCAGCGATACGCCGTTTTTAAACGCGCCGTTGTTGGACGGGTTCAGGCCGCCGACGGACAGGGCGTTCTCCGTTGCGCCGTTGGTTGCATTTCGAATCGTCAGCTTCGTATTGGCGTCGTTTGCGCCGACGATGCCGCCGACGTAGATGTCGGCCTGCAGGTTGAGCTTGTTCTGGAAACCGGTCAGGATGATTGGGGTATCCGTTTCCGTTTCCGCGTCGGTGCTGTCGGTCAGCACGCCGGTGCTCTCGTTAATCGTCGGCAGCAGCGCCGCCAGCGTGACGTTTGTGGGCTTGGCCGCCAGCAGACGGTTGTAGCCGATGATGCCGCCCGCGACGGCGTCGGCCTCGACGCGGCCCGAGGTCACATTGGTTATAAACGCGCCGCCCGTCACGGTGAAGCCGCCCACCGGCAGGTTGGCGCCGATGACGCCGCCGACAAGCTGCTGACCCGCCACGCGGCTGACCTTCACAGTGGCGGAGGGCAGCGTGGAGGCGCAGTTCAGGCCGATCATGCCACCGACAGCCTTGCCCGCCGCCACGATCTGGCCGCTGATGGTCAGTTTCTGGCCGGAGGTGTTGGAGATTTTCGCATTTACATCGTTATAACCGGCCACGCCGCCCACGTAGTTGTTGCCGTACAGGATGGCACCCAGCGTCGGGGTGCCGCTCTTATCCCACGTCACAACGCTGTTTTTACCGTTGCAGCCCGCGATGCCGCCGATGTAGTCGGCGTAGCCGCCCGCGGAGCTGCTCAGATCCTTTAACAGGTTGATGCGGCGGGTGTCGGTGGCGTTGTCGCCGGACATACGGTTGGCGCAGTTCTGCACGGTGGCTGTAGCAGTTTCGCTTTTACTGCCGCCCCAGTCGGCATCATTGACGCCGACGATGCCGCCGACGTAGGCCGCGTTCTTTCCAAAGGCCGCGACCAGACCCGTATTGGTCATGCCGCTGATTTGGCTGTTGCTGCCGTTGACCGACACGATGCCGCCGACGTAGCGGCTGCCAAAGACGTCACTGCTGTTCTTATCGTTCTGTTGTACGCCGCTGCCGGTAAAGCCACCGGCCAGGCCGCCCACAAACCGGCTGCCGAGCACGTAGCCCTTGCCGGTCTTACAGTCGTTCAGCGTAATATCCTTGCCGTAGCCGACAAGGCCGCCGACGAAATCACCCTTGAGGGGGCTGGCGTCGGTCAACGCGCCGGTTTTGTCGAAGCCTGCCTCGACCTGCTTCTTGAGCTGGGTCTCGGTCAGGTCGCTGCGGGTCACACTTTCGCACCCTTGCAAGGTCACGCCCCTGCCGTAGCCCGCAATGCCGCCGAAGAACTGCCCCAGCACCAGGCTGCGCGCATCGCCCGCGGTATCGCCCTTATAGTTGGCGCCCGCGCTGACCGTGCCGTTGTTCCTCAGGCCCGTCAGGCTCTGGGACACGCTGGTGTCCGTCGTAAACAGGTTGCCGACGATGCCGCCCGTAAAGCCGTTGCCGGTCACAAAGCCGTTGTTGACGATGTTCGTATCACCGTTCGTTTTCATTTGGGCAGCGTCCACCGTGCCAAACACGCCGCCCACGCCGACGCTGCGCCAGAGGGAGTTCTCGTCACCCGGCTCGGCTGCCGCAGCAGCGTAGCGGGCCTTCTCGTCCTGCTGGTCTGCCGCTGTGGTCTTTGCAACGGATTGCGTGTCCTTGTCCACAAGCAGACCCGCCACCGTCACGTCCGACGCAACGGTCAGATTCTGCATGACGGAATCCGTTTCGGGTATGGCAACGCCGACGAGAGCGCCAATGCCGCGCGGCTCGTCTGTATAATAGGTATAGTTTTTGTTATTTTCGGTCTTGTCTTCTGCTGTTCGCTCTGTCGCGGTGGTGGAGTCGCCAAACGCCAGCGCCGCGGCCACCAGCGCACTCGTCGAGGAGTTCGTGCCGCGGGTCAGGGCGCAGTTTTCCAGCGTGCCGGTGTTGACGCCGCAGAGTGCGCCGACAGCGCGAACATCGCGCCAGTTCTCGTCGTCCTCCTCCAGCGCCGTAACGAATTTGGTTGCGGTCAGCTTGAGCTGTTTTTCGTTCGGCAGCGTATCGGCGGCGACGGTCTCGGTCTTGACGTTGACCTGAATGTCCGGGTCGCGCAGTGTGATGTAAGAAATTTTGCCCTTGTTCTCGCCGATAAGGCCGACATAGTGGTCGGCCAGCACGTCCTTCTCTGCCTTGCCGGTTTTTGCAACGGACTTGCTGCTCAATTGCAGATTGAGGATGGGCACACGGGTCGTCTTGGTTGCAAGGACCGTTGTTTTGCTCGTAAGTACAATTTTTTCGCCCAGCTCCGGGATCGTCGGCCAGGCGACAGGGTCATTGAGGGACGGCACCTTGGCCACAGGAGGCCATGCGCCCGCGGCGCAGTAGACCGTGACGCCGCCGCCCGTCCAGTTCAGGCCGGTGCTGTTGCTGGCCTGGGGGGTCAGTGTGTAGGTGCCCTTGTCGTCAATCTTCCAATCCGCAGACCAGCGCAGGTTGTACAGATGGCGGAAATATTTCAGGTCGGCCTCTTTCGCCGTGCCGCCCTTGGCCAGCAGGGTGTTTTCCTCGTTCGTCGTTTCCTCTTTGCTGGCTGTATAGGTGTCACTGTAGTTTTCCCGCGGCTCGGCGCGCATGGCAATGTAGATGTCCTTCGGGTCGTTCAGCAGGCGGGTGATGCTGTACAGGCTCGTGGCGGCAACTTCAGTGCTGTTCTCACACGCGCGCAGCAGCGCCGCGTCCGCCATGGCGTCCAGCGTCAGCACAAAGCTGCCCTTGTTGTAGCTTAGCGGGAAGTAGAGTTCTTTCTTGGTTTCCGTCTGATTGCCCGTATTATCATACGTATAAATCGTAACAGGCATCTTGGTGATGACCTGCTTGTTATCATCCGCCGCACCCGCGGTGTCGCGCTTGATCGTGATGGTAAACAGCGGCTTCGTCTTGCCGGTATCCTTGGCATCGTAGGCCGTGGCTGTGTAGGAGGTGTCCAGATCGCCGAGGCTGGAGTTGCCACTCCAGCTCAGGGTCAGCGTCTCGCCGTTCGTCAGGCGGGGATTCTTGACCTTCAGCTTCGTCTGCACCAGCTGCACAACGTTGACGCGGTCCTCTGCAGAGTAGTAGCCGACAAGGCTGTCATTGCGGCGGTGGTCATAGCTGCGGTCATAAATATTCGTAGCACCGTCCTGATTGAAGCGTAGCTTATCGGATTTGGTATCGTAAAAGACCGAGTAGACCTGCCCGCTCTGCACGTCGATTTCAACGCAGATCGAGGCATTCAGCAGCGAGGCGTCGTAGATGTAATCGCCCAGCAGCCGCTCCACCAGCGCGTTATGGTTGCCCGCGGCAGCGCCCGTGCGGTCATAGTAGAGCGCGGCCACGTTCTGGTTCAGTTCGGTCTTTGTGCGGCTCACAAGGGTATTGCCGCCCGCGTCGGTCACAGTGACGTCGTTCTGGAAGTGGTCGCCCGTGTCGCCCTCCTCCATGACCTGCTGGCGGAACGCATCCAGCTCCCCCGCCGTCTCCATCCGGGTCAGGGAGATCTGCGCCGTCTGGAACAGCGTGCGGGCGTTGGCCTCGTTCTTTTCAAACCGGGCCAGCCGCGTGTAGGCGATCAGCCCGCCGCCGACCAGCACCGCCAGAATGGCCGTGATAGCCAGAACGACCATCAGCTCCACCAGCGTAAAGCCTTTCTTTTTGTTTTTTATATTTTTATTGTACTGCACCATAGATGCTCCCGTCGTTTCTCCGGTGAAAGGTTACAATTAGACACAATACCAGATTATATATATTGTCATTATACTCGGAATGTGACGTTTTCGCAACAAAGTCCGCGAGATTTCAGCAAATTTACACCAAATATAGTGGGTCAGCGGCAGGCTGTGCACGATTTCGCCATAATTTCCGTTATCTTTGAACAAAAAGCAGAGTTTTTTTCGCGAAATTCCTTGCAAATACAGGCCCGGCACGCTATACTAAATAGCGTGTTATTATATGGTAGAGGATGTGTAACAATGCTGGCAGCACGACTGGGCGCATGGCTGCGCCATACCGGGGAACGCTGGGCCAAAGCTGCGTTTGCGGAAAAGCTCGCCGTACTGCTGGCGCTGGGCGCTGTCCTGTATACTATTGTGACCGGTGCGGCGGAGCTGCGCTATCAGGCCCGTGCGCGGGAGGCCCTGGCACAGGTCAAGGCTGCGCGTCTGGCGGCCAGTGCCGTGTCTGCCCAGTGCTACTCCGCCGGGCAGACGTTCGCCGACCAGACAAGCGCGGACGGCTTTGCGGACGGCATCGCCGAGGAAATCCGCACGCTGGGCTCACTGCCCGGCACGGTGACGCTTTTGCAGATCGCCCCGAACGGCTACACCGTGCAGCGGCTCCTGTATCAGGAGAACGGCATGTACGCCACCTATGATGCCGACGACGGTTACCGCGTTTTCCGCGCGGAGGACCGGCTGCAATACGGCGCGGGGGTGGGCCATGCTGCTGCTTGAGCTTCTGCTGGGACTCATTCGTTTTCTGCTGGGCGCGGCGCTGTTCAGCTTTATGAACGTCGTCGCATGGCGGCTGCCGCGGGGCATGGACCCGATGAAGGGCCGCAGCGTATGCCCGCAGTGCGGCCACACGCTGGGTACGCCGGACTTAGTGCCTGTGTTCAGCTGGTTATTCTTGCGCGGGCGGTGCCGCCACTGCGGTGCGCACATTCCGGCGCGGTACCTGCTGGTGGAGCTTCTGGGCGGCGTGCTGGCGCTGGGCTGCACTTGGCGGTACGGCGCTGCCTACGCCCTGCCGGGCGGGCTGTTCGGCATGAGCTGGGCCGCGCTGCTGGCGCTGGCGGTCTGCGGGATCCTGCTGAGCGTTTCACTCATTGATGCCGAGACGCAGACCATCCCGGACCGGCTGAATCTGGCGCTGGCGGTCTGCGGCGCGGTGAGCGTGCTGCTCTCCCCTGCCGACTGGCTGCCGCACGTCATCGGTGCGCTCTGCGTCAGTGTGCCGATGTTTCTGCTCTGCCTTGTCATCGACGGCGCGTTCGGCGGCGGCGACATCAAGCTGATGGCAGCCGCCGGGCTGTTCCTGGGCTGGCAGAATACGCTGCTGGCGATGTTTTTCGGCATTGTTTTTGGCGGTATGTACGGCATATACCTGCTGGCCGCCAAAAAGGCAGGGAAGAAGGACCACTTCGCCTTCGGCCCGTTTCTGTGTGCGGGTATCGTGATCGCGATGCTGTTTGGCGGGCCCGTTTTGGAATGGTACTGCGCGTTTTTGTGAGTGTGCTCTCCTGCCAATGCAAAATCGGCATCCGTCGCGGGGTTCTCTTCCTCCGGCGCTTCGCGCCACCTCCCTCGCAGAGGGAGGCAAGGCGCCTTGGCCCCCTCTGCGAGGGGGCTCCGCCCGCAGGCGGTGGGGGAGTGAACCTTGCCGCTGCCTGTCGTTTACGATTTAATATTTTTCGGAGGAATCTCCCTCATGCCACGTTTTCGTTATACTGCCACCAATGAGAAGGGCAAGACCGTCCGCGGACTGCTTGAGGCCCCCAGCGAGGAGGCGCTCTACGCCAAGCTGCGCAATGACGGCCTGTACATGACCGACGCGCAGGAGGCCCAGAAGGCCCACGCGACGTTCCGCCCGCTGAAAACCGCTGTGCTGGCGGATTTCTGCCGCAACCTGGGCACCCTGCTGACTGCCGGTGTGCCGCTGGTGCGTGCGTTCCGCATCATGGCAGACGAGCGCACCATCGACGCCCGCCAGAAGGCCCTGTACGAGGCCATCCTGAGCGAGCTGCGCAAGGGCGTGCCGCTGTCCGATGCGATGGAGTCCTGCGCACCCGCGTTCCCCACCCTGCTGCTGGCCATGATCCGCAGCGCCGAGGGCACCGGCAGCATTGACCACGCCTGCGCCCGCATGGCGACCTACTATGAGCGTGAGCACAAGATGAACCAGCAGGTCGGCAACAGCATGATGTACCCCATTATCCTGTCCGTGCTCATCGTCGGCGTTATTGCGATTTTGATGACCTTTGTTCTGCCGCAGTTCAAACCGATGTTTGACCAGATGGAGACCCTGCCGTTCCTGACCCAGCTGCTGTTTGACGTCAGCGACTTTGTCGGTGCCAACTGGCCGGTGCTGCTCGTCGTGGCGGCGCTCATCGTCTTTGGCGGCAAGCTCCTGCTGGCGCAGCCGAAGGTCCGCCGCCAGTGGGACCGCTTCATCCTGCACGCGCCGGTGGTCGGCGTGCTGAACCGCAAGATCTGCACGGCGCGCTTTGCCAGCACGCTGTCCAACCTGTACGGCAGCGGCGTGCCCATCATCACGACACTGGCCGCGGCACGCGACGCCATCGGCAACCGCTGGATCGAGAGCCAGTTCGGTGACGCGCTGGACAGCATCCGCGCAGGCCACAGCCTGTCGGAGGCGATTGCGGGCATCGACGGTTTTGAAGTGAAGCTCTCCTCCTCCGTCGCTGTCGGCGAGGAGACCGGCAAGCTGGACAGCCTGCTGGCGACCATCAGCGAGACACTCGACTATGAGGCCGAGATGGCGACCAAGCGCCTTGTCACGCTGCTGGAGCCCGTTATGATCGTTGTTATGGGTCTCGTGGTCGGCGGCGTCGTGGCCGCGGTCATCGTGCCCATCTACCAGTCCTACGGCACCATCGGCGCGTCAAGCGGCGCGATTTAAAGGAACCACCGTCAACCCTGAAAAGGGATTTTCCCGGCAGCTTCTCTCCCTCCGGCCCTTCGGGCCACCTCCCTCGCAGAGGGAGGTTTTAATTTCAATTTCCCTTTTCACCAATATAACACGGAAAACGCGCCCTGTGTGTTACAAAGCAAATACAAAAAAGTGGGATGTACCGTACTTTCGGCACATCCCACAAATTTTACGGCAATTATTCGGCCTTCTGCCCAAGCAGCTTCACGTCGTCATTGTCTGCAAAGGCAACGGCGTTGTAGCCCGCGGCCTCCAGCGTGCCGAACTGCTTGCCCAGCTTCTTCGCCTGGGGCAGCACGGTCACGTCGTAGTCGGCGCGTAAGGATTCGGCCTTGGCCAGCACGGCGGCAAAGTCGGCGTCCTTCAGGTAGAGCAGCGCCATCTTCGGCTTCGCGCCGGGAATTTGGTAGCCCTGCTCCAGCAAAATGCCGCAGACACGCTCGAACCCGATGGAGAAGCCCACGGCGGGCACCTGCTGGCCGATGAACTTGCCGACCATGTTGTCGTAGCGTCCGCCGCCGGCCACGGCCCCGCTGAACTGCGGGCAGGTGACCTCAAACACCATGCCGGTGTAGTAACCCTGCCCGCGCACGAGGCTGGGGGCGTAGGCAATGCCGTAGCGCCCGTTCGCGACCTTCTCGCTGGCGGCGATGACATAGCGCAGGTCGGCGGTCAGCGCCTCGTCGTCGACCCTGGCGGCGACGGTGTCCAGGCTGAAATCGCCCGCGCGCAGGAAGTCGTCCAGCGCCTGCACGGCCTCGGCGGCAAAGCCCTTCTCGGTCAGCTCGGCCTTGACGCCGTCCGCACCGATCTTGTCCATCTTGTCAAAGCTGATGCAGACGGAGTCCAGCTGGTCAGCGGCAAAGCCCATCTTCTCGAGCATCGCGCGCAGGATGCGGCGGTCATTGATGTTGACGGTGAAGCCGGTGAAGCCGATCTTCAGCAGGGCGCGGGCGGTCACGTCGATCAGCTCGACCTCGGCGTTGGGAGAGGAGTCGCCCAGAATGTCGATGTCGCACTGGACGAACTCGCGCAGACGGCCCTTCTGCGGGCGCTCGGCGCGG
>ENA-OUQH01001099-OUQH01001099.1-human-gut-metagenome-genome-assembly--contig:-NODE-1099-length-18667-cov-4.847303_pt1 | contig 18667 bp, 18 predicted proteins | sample MGYA00237948_ERZ548828 | MGnify/ENA primary metagenome ERZ548828 (study PRJEB26490, sample SAMN05194711) | human gut metagenome | biome: terrestrial biome; feature: human-associated habitat; material...
AAAAAAATAACAAACAATGCAAAGGACGAAATACTTGCATTGAGTAAAAAAGGTATTAATCTTTCGAATTTGGCATTTGACACGGCTATTGCTGCATATGTTATTAACCCGCAGCGCACGGATTTTTCTCTATCGGCGCTTACAAACGATATTTTAAATAAAAATTATACCGAAGAAAATGCCGTATGCGCTTTACCCGAACTTCATGCCGCGCTTGACAATGAAATGCGTGCGCATGAACAGTCAGAACTTTATTACAAAATTGAACTGCCTCTTATAAGCGTTCTGGCAGATATGCAGAAAGAAGGCTTTAAAGCAGACAGCGATATGCTTAAGCGGTTTTCAGAGCTTTTAAGCGGCAGAGCTCAAAAGCTTGAAGCGGAAATATTCGAGCTTGCGGGAGAAGAATTTAACATAAATTCACCGAAACAGCTCGGTATAATATTATTTGAAAAAATGCAGCTTCCTTTTGCCAAGAAGACAAAGACCGGTTATTCCACAAATGTTGATATATTGGAAAAACTTAAGTCAAAGCACGAAATAGCCGGAAAAATTCTTGAATACAGACATTTGACTAAACTTAAATCAACTTATGCGGACGGACTTTTAACGGTGATAAATGAAAAAACGGGCAGAATTCACTCAAGTTTTAACCAAACCGTTACTGCTACGGGACGAATCAGCTCAACAAACCCGAATTTGCAGAATATCCCCGTAAGAACCGATTTGGGAAGAGAATTTCGAAAAGTTTTCGTTGCCAGAGACGATAATTATATTTTGGTTGACGCCGATTATTCGCAGATTGAGCTTAGGGTCCTTGCTGCCGTGGCTGATGACAAAAATATGCAGAAAGCATTTAAAAGCGGTGTGGATATACACACCAAAACGGCGTCCGAAGTTTTCGGTGTTGCGGATTTCATGGTTACGGACGAAATGCGCAGACGCGCAAAGGCGGTCAATTTCGGAATTGTATACGGAATAGGTGAGTTTTCTCTGGCTCAGGATATAGGCGTAACAAGAAAAGAAGCAAAAGAGTATATAGAGCGCTATTTAAAAAGCTTTGACGGCGTGTCGCGCTACATGAAGGATATTGTTGTTTTTGCAAAGAAATACGGATATGTTAAAACTCTTCTGGGAAGAAGAAGATATATTCCTGAAATTAATTCTTCAAACCATATGGTTAAAGCTTTCGGAGAGAGGGTGGCGCTTAATGCACCGATTCAGGGTACGGCGGCAGACATTATCAAACTTGCCATGGTAAATGTGTACAGACGTTTAAGCGAGAATAATATGAAGTCCAAACTTATATTGCAGGTGCACGATGAGCTTATTATAGAAGCGCATAAAAGCGAACTCGAAGAGGTTAAAAACATTTTAAGAGAAGAAATGGAAAATGCGTTTCCTCTTTCCGTACCGCTTAAAGTGGATATGGGATACGGCAGGAGTTGGTATGATGCAAAGTAAAGTGATTTGGCTTACGGGCGGCAGCGGAAGCGGAAAGAGCACGGTTTCCGCATATTTACGTTCGCTCGGATTATTTGTGGTTGACTGTGATAAAATTGCACGCGATATTTTGCAACCGGGGAAACCGGCATACTTTGAAACAGTAGAAAAATTCGGATACGGTTTTTTGCAGCCCGACGGTGAGATAGACAGGAGAAAACTCGGTGAAGCTGTTTTTTCGGATACCGAAAAACTTCATGTATTAAATGCGATCACTCACAAATATATTAAAAAAGAACTTATGCAATATGCGGAAAGCGCTGATGGTGCGATAGTATTTGACGCGCCTTTGCCTCCCGACGGGTTTATAAAGTGCGATAAAGTGCTGCTTATAACAGCGCCGCCCGATGTGCGTGTAAAGCGTATTTGTGAGAGAGACGGAATATCCGTAGAGCAGGCAAAAAGCAGAATATCGTCCCAGAATGATGAAGACTACTATATAAAAATTGCTGACGAAGTATTCATAAATGACGGCGATATCAGCGAAGTTGAAAATAAAGTAAAAAAATGGTGTATAGATGAAAAAATTATTTAAATTTGTTTTGTTCATAGCCCTGATAGCGGCAATTATATCATACATACCGCGCATTATAGAATGGTATTTTCCTTATAATTACAATCTTTTTGTCGAGAAGTATTCAAAAGAGTACGATGTAGACAAAGCGCTTCTTTTTGCGGTTATTAAGGCGGAAAGTAATTTTAATAAAAATGCTGAGTCGTCAAAAGGTGCAAAAGGACTTATGCAGATAATGGATGATACGGCTGAATGGTGCGCAAATAAAGCCGGCATAGATGAATATGATTTGTTTGATCCGGAGGATAATATTAAAATCGGAGCTTTTTACCTTTCGTATCTTCTTGAAAAATGCGGTAATGAAAAAAATGCCGTAGCCGCGTACAATGCCGGTCATGGAAATGTGGATAAATGGCTGTCTGATGAAAATTTTTCAAAAGACGGAGAGAATTTGCACGATATTCCGTTTGCCGAAACCCGAAAATACGTGAACAAAGTAATGTTTTATAAAAAATTTTACAATTGGAGACTGAGAGGGCAAAGCTTGCCGCAACTGTTTACGGGTATTATTTCATAAAGCTTTTTGAGTCTTCTCATAAAATTTACCAGTATTTTTTAAACGAAAGACGGTTTACTTATGAAAAGGACACTTGTATTTGTTTTGTCTTTTTGCGTGATTTTATTATTCGCTAAAACGGTCGGAGCATCGAAAACCAATACTGTGATCTTGCTTAAAATCGGCAGTCCTGTTATGAGAGTAAATGATATGGACATGCCGATTGACGGGCAGGGTACGGCTCCTCTTGCGGTTAACGGTCGGACGCTACTTCCCGTCAGGGCGATAATAGAACAAATGGGCGGGACTGTTTCGTAGAATGATGAAACAAAAGAAGTAACACTGATATACAATAACAATGTGGTTCAGGTTGCGGCAGACAGGGAAGATGCCTATATAAACAATACTTTGCTGAAGCTTGATGTGCCTCCGACTGTAATTTGCGGGCGTACAATGCTTCCCATAAGATTTGTCTGCGACATATATAACAAAAAAATACCGATAATTATATAGTACAAGACCACCGGATAGAGCCGGTGGTCTTGTATTATAATACTCTTTGTAATAGGATATCAAACACCTAATTTGTTTCTTCTTTCCTGTTCAACAGAAGTGAAGTTTTCTGTTGCAACATGACCCGGAAGAGGAAGAATTTTTTCGTTTATAGCGTCAATAATCCATTCGGGCTGCGGGAAGAAGAAGTTTTCAAGCTCATGTGCGGGTGTTATCCAGTTGCGCGCACCTACAACAACGGGAGGAGCGTCAAGATAATCAAACGCCATTTCGCTTATGTTCTGAGCAATGTCTTTGAGGTGAGAGCCGCGTTCGCAAGCATCACTTGCAAGAACGATTCTGCCTGTCTTTTTAACGCTTTCCAATACCTTTTCATAGTTAAAGGGAACTATTGAGCGAGCGTCTATAACTTCGGCGCTGATGCCGTATTTTTCTTTCAGCACATCGGCAGCTTTAAGTGCTCTGTAAAGAGTTGCACCGATTGTGAGGATTGTTACATCCGAACCTGTGCGTTTGACGTCCGGTTCGCCGAAGGGGATTTCATAATAACCTTCGGGAACGCCGCCCTCGTGGAACTGCTCGCCGACGTCATATATTCTCTGACTTTCAAAGAATATAACGGGGTCGGTTCCGGAAAGAGCCGAAGCCATAAGACCCTTAGCGTCATAAGGAGTTGCGGGGAACGCAACTTTAAGTCCGGGTATATGAGCGCAAATCGAAGTCCAGTCCTGAGAGTGCTGAGCGCCGTATTTGCTTCCAACGGAAACACGGATAACCACAGGCATTTTGAGTATACCTGCACTCATTGACTGCCATTTTGCAAGCTGGTTGAATATTTCGTCGCCGGCACGGCCTATAAAGTCGCAGTACATGATTTCGGCAAGCACGCGTCCGCCGCTCATTGCATAACCTACGGCGCTGCCGACAATTGCTGCCTCGGAAATCGGAGCATTGAAGAAGCGGTGGTAGGGAAGAGCCTCCGTAAGTCCGCGGTAAACAGCATATGCGCCGCCCCAGTCACGGTTGTCCTCTCCGTATGCAACCAATGTGGGATCTTTATAGAATCTGTCTATAATAGCTTCAAAAAGACCGTCACGCAGCTGGAACACTTTGTTCTTTGAAACAGGTTTGCCTTTGGCGTCAAATCCCCAGCGCGAACGTTTAGCAATCTGCTGAACTCTGGGGTTCTCTTCCAGGGGCATTAAAACTTCGGGCTCCCTGTCATCGAATTTTTCTACAGTCTCGTTAGAGAACATAAGTCTTTCGATAGCGGCGGGATCGCGGTTTAAGTCGATGCGCGGTGAAACTTCGTCATCTATTGCAAGACGGCAAACTTTCATCATTCTTTCAATGATATCAGCATCGGCTGCGGCAAAGTCTTCTTCTTTTGCAACGCCTGCATCGATAAGTTTAGCCTTGTAATTTACAAGTACATCATGCTCCGCCCATGCGTCTTTCTCTTCTTTTGTTCTGTAGCTGTCAGCATCGGACGGTGAGTGACCTGCCATACGATATGTAACCGTATCGAGAAGAACGGGACCCTTGTTTTCTTTGATAATATCAATCTTGCGGCGCATAGCGTCAATAACTGCAAGAGGATTGTATCCGTCGATTCTTTCGGCATGCATCTGTTCGGGGTTAACACCTGCACCGACACGTGCGAGGAAGTGATAAGCCATTGTCTCGCCGAATGTCTGACCGCCCATTCCGTAGAAGTTGTTGAAGAAGTTGAAGATAATCGGCAGACCTGCGTCATAACCCTTTTCCCAAAGAGTTTTATACTGATCCATTGCGGACATATTAAGAGCTTCCCAAACAGGACCGCATCCCATGGAAGCGTCTCCGACATTGGAAATTACTATGCCGCTTTTTTTGTTTACTCTCTTATAGAGTGCAGCACCCATTGCAATTGTTGCCGAGCCGCCTACTATAGCGTTGTTCGGATAAATTCCGAATGGAGTAAAGAAAGCGTGCATTGAGCCGCCGAAACCTTTGTTAAATCCGGTTTCTCTTGCGAATACTTCTGCAAGCGCTCCGTAGAGAAGGAAGTCCATAGCGAGTTCTTTAACATTTGATTTGTCTTTCTGTTTGCCTTCAACAACGCGAAGTGTTGCGCCGCCCAAGAAGCTTTCCATAATTGAAATAAGTTCATCATCGGAAAGTTTTTCAATTGCGGAAAGACCTTTTGCAAGTATTTCGCCGTGGCTTCTGTGTGAACCGAAAATATTATCATCTTTGTCAAGCAGATATGCCTGGCCTACAGCTGAAGCCTCCTGGCCCATGGAAAGGTGGGCGGGACCGGGATTGTTATATTCAATCTCGTTATAATTTCCTGCTGTTTTGATGTTGTAAAGCATTGTTTCAAATTCACGGATTATGCGCATATCGCGGTAGATACGCATGAAATCCGCATTTGAATAATTGCTGCTTTCCTCTTTAATTGTTTTTTTGTACTGGTTTACGGGAATATCCGTAAATTTAATTTTGCCGGGTTTTCTGACTTCATTAGGGTCAACGAATAATGACTTTGTCACTTTTAATCAATCCTTTCTAATCAAATGCTATTTAAGCTGAAATATTGCTTCTCTTATGATTTCACAAACTGTGGGGTGGGGGAATACAAGTTCTTTTATGTCATCGATTCTCATCTGAGTTTCAACGAGAATTGAAGCTGCAACAATGAATTCCGAAGCATAGTTACCTATTACATGAACACCCAAAAGTCTGTTGTATTTTTTATCCACAACAAGTTTGCAGATTCCGTCTCCGCCGCCTTCGGCAATGTATCTGCCGCTGTAGGCCATGGGAGTTTTAACAACCGCTATATCATATCCCGCATCTTTTGCGGCTTTTTCCGTAAGGCCTACGGAGCCTACTTCGGGATTTGTATATATAACGGATGGTATAGCGTCATAACGCATAATATCGCGTTTGCCGAGCATATTGTTTATTGCAACTTCGGTTTCTCTGTACGCCGTGTGAGCAAGCATGATTTTGCCGTTTACATCGCCTGTCGCATATACGCCGGGAATATTTGTTTTCATGTATTCGTCTGTTACAATCTTGCCTCTGTCAAGCAAAACGCCGATTGTTTCAAGACCGATGTCACGCGTTCTTGCGCGTCTTCCGATGGAAAGGAGAACTTTTTCGGCGGAAACAGACTCGGTTTTGCCGCCTTTTTCAAATTCAACCGCATCAGGTGTAACGCGTGTGACTTTTGCGCCGAGATTGAATTTTATGCCTTTCTTTTCGTAGTTTTTCTGAAGTATCGAGCTTATGTCGCTGTCTGTGGGACCTGCAATATGATCAAGCATTTCAACAACCGTAACTTCCGTTCCCACGGAATTAAAATACGAAGCCATTTCAAGACCTATTACACCGCCGCCAACAACAACAAGCGTTTTCGGGATTTCGGTAAGATCCAGGATTTCACGGTTTGTGAGGACATGACCGCTCTTCACTCCGTCCGCAACACCGTCAATGGGGGGAACAATTGCTTCGCTTCCCGTTGCAATGAGAAGCTTTGCGCATGTGTATGTTTTTCCGTCGGCATCAACCGTATATCCTTCGGAGCTTTTGCCGGTTATTTTACCGCGTGCCTTAAGTGTATCGCACTTGCATGCTTTAAGTTGCATTTCAATTCCCGAAACAAGAGTTTTTACAACCTTGTTTTTTCTTTCCACAACAGCTTTTTGATCTATTGAAGATTCCGAAACGGTAATGCCGTAATCTTTTGCATGTTTTGTGTAGTCATATGCCTTGGCGCAGTAAAGAAGGGACTTTGAGGGAACGCAGCCTTCGTTTAAGCAAACACCGCCGAAAGCACGTTCTTCTATAACAAGGGTTTTAAGTCCCGCATGTGCGGCACGTTCTCCCGCCAAGTATCCGGCAGGGCCTCCGCCGAGAACTATTAAATCATATTTCATGACAAATTACCTCGCTTTTATTATTTTGAAAGCATCAGGCTGAAGTTTTCGAGCCCGAATGCAACATCACGAAGCATTTTTGCGGCGGGAGCGCCGTCAACCGCTCTGTGATCGAATGTGAGAGAAAGACCCATTTTCTTGTATGTCTTTATTTCTCCGTTTACTTCCTTAATGCCTGTTGTTATGCCGTCAACACCCAAAATTCCCGTCTGAGGCGGATTTATTACAGGTGTAAACGACTCTATGCCCATTGAGCCTAAGTTTGTAACGGTGAATGAACCGCCGGTTAAAAGGTCGGGGCTGATGGTGCCGCTCTGGGCAGCCGATGCAAGTTCTTTGCTTTCTTTTGCAATTTCGTTGAGTGATTTATCGGAAGCTGCAAAAATTGTGGGAACCATAAGACCGCGCGGAGTATCAACGGCAACACCGAGGTTTACTTTGCTGAAATATTTCATTGAAGTACCTGTGAAGTGCGCATTTAAGTCTTTGTGGTTTAAAAGCACTCTTGAAACAACATAAAGGATAATGTCGTTCAATGTGATATTTGCAAGACCGAGTTTTTCGCCTGCCGCTTTAACCTTTGCACGAAATGCCATGATTTCTGTTGCGTCAAACGAAGTGTTCAAGGTAAGCTGTGCCATTTCGGAGAGAGAAGCATGCATGCTCTTTGCAATAACTTTGCGGATGTTAGAAATCGGAACTTCCGTAATTTCAGCTTCCGCAGCAACCGGAGCCGCAGCGGCAACGGGAGCAGCTTTGCCGAGATCTTCTATACGGACTTTTCCGCCGATTCCCGTGCCGGAAACGCCGGCAATGTCGCTTCCCATAACAGCGCCGACACCGCTTTCGGCATATGCGCGAACATCTCTTTCTATAATTCTTCCGTAAGGACCTGTCGGTGCAACGGCGGAAATGTCAATGCCTTTAGCGTCTGCCAATGCACGTGCTCTGGGGGAGGCTTTTGTGTCTCCGCTTGTATTAACCGTTACAGCCGGTTTTTCGGATTCTGCTTCGGGCGTGCTTTCGGCAACTGCCGGAGCATCGTCATCGTCTTCGGACGCAGGCTTGAATTCGGCAGTGCTTTCCCCGTCATTGCCTATAACACATACGTTTGTGAGACAGGGCACATCGTCGCCTTCTTCAAAGAAAACGTCAAGAAGAGTGCCTTCAACGCTTGCTTCTTCATCGAAAGCGGCTTTGTCGGTTTCGTAAGAAAACAGCATATCGCCGATATTGACTTTATCGCCTTTCTGTTTGTGCCATTTAGAGATAATACAGCTTTCAACCGATTGTCCCTGCTTTGGCATAATAATTGGTGTTGCCATTAAAAAAATCCTTTCCTGCTCAAATTTTTAATATCATCACGAGCTAATGATGAATTGTTTTTGTATTGGGATTACTCAGTTTCCGCCAAGTGCGAAAGTAAATACTTTTCGGCTTCCGTGTTCCAGAGACCGTTATATCTTTTAACTATTTCTGCAAGATTTTTGAAAAGCTCATTTGTTTTACCGAGTTCTTCAAAATCCGCAATTGCCGTAAGGGGAAGGCTTATATGTGTGTATATAAGCTTTTTGCCGCCTTTGATTTCGGGGAGATGCTGCGTGGCTTCGCCGGCTGCGTCAAGTCCGCCTATGTGAGTGATCATAGCGGCGGGGTTTACAAGACCTTTTTCCATAAGCGACAAAGCTTCTTTCATATCGTCCGTGTTGCCGCCCGATGTTCCTACAATATGAGTTGATGCATAGTGAACATTATAAAAGTTAAATTCTGCTTTAAAATCAGGGTTTGTCGGGCCTGCAAAGAAGTTCAGACAGCCGTCTTTGCCCAAAATATCGTTACCCATTTCAACAACGGGGCGAACGGGCGCATAAACATAAACATCGTCAAAACCTTTTCCGTCTGTCATGGCGCGCATATCTGCCGCAGTCTTGTCGGAAGTGTTGAGATAAATAAGCTCAACTCCGTTTTTGGCAGCATCTTCGGGTGTCAGAATGCTTGCGGCACGGTTAAGTCTTGCATCATCTATGTCCGTAACAACGAGCATTTTCGGCTTGCGAGGACCGTGTATAGCATAGTCTATCGCTCCCATACCCATGGGGCCTGCGCCGGCCAGAATTGCCATGTTTCCGCCTTCAACAATGCCCATTTTGTGAACATAGCAGCCGTTTTCCGTATGATACTGAGCGTGGTAGCCGCCAACGATACAGCTCATCGGCTCAGCAAGAGAACCGTAGAAAAATGCATCGCCCGCATAGTGAAGGAGGCAACCCATTTCCATGAATTCGTGAGGGATTATTACGTATGTAGCCTGACCGCCTATGTATTTATATGAATATCCCGGAGCGGCAAGACTGCCTTTATAGTTTATTGCGGGCTGGATTGAGAAACGCTGTCCCGGTTTCCATTCGTCTGCCCATTTGCTGCCTGTCTTAATTATTTCTCCGCAGAATTCGTGACCGATGATTATCGGATTTACGCTTACGTCGTTCGGAACGCGCTTGTGGTCTGCGCCCTGTATGGTCGCTTTGTAAGACGACATGCAGATAGAGTCCGAAACAACTTTGGCGAGTATTTCATCGTCGCGGATTTCCGGAAGCTCAAATTCTTCAAGACGCAAATCGTTTTTTCCGTAGAGCCTCAGAGCTTTTGTTTTCATAATAGTTCAACTCCTAAAATATATTATTATTTGTTTTTCACAAAACTTTAACGCCGATCTGTGTAAGATTTTCGGCGGTTTTTTTATCAAATCCGTCATCGGTTACAAAATAGTCTGCATCCGACGGTTCTGCAAAAGTAAAAGGATGGCTTTTACCGAGCTTTGTGCTGTCCATCACTATTATAACGCGGCTTGCCATTTGCACAGCGGCGCGCTTTAATTCGCATTCGTCATAGCTGCCGCATGTAAAACCGCAGTTTTTTGTAAAACCCGATGCGGCTATAATCGCAGTACCTATGTTAAGACCTTTTAAAAACTCAACCGAATGAAGACCCGAAAGCGAAATGTTGTCGGGATTAAGATGGCCGCATACAACGCTTATGTCGCAGTTCTTGTTTTTAGTAAGTTCCATTGCGATATTCGGACCGCTTGTAATTGCAAAAAGAGGTTTTTGCCCCATTTCTTTTGCAACCTGCATTACTGTGCTTCCGGCGTCAAAAAAAACGCAGCTGTTGTCTTCAATAAGTCCGGCAACTTTTTTGCCTATCTCCGCTTTAAGCGAAGGATTTACGAATTCGCGTCTGTTATACGCTTCTTCCTTTTTCATTGAAAGGTGCATTATGCTTTTTGCTCCGCCGCGTGTTCTTATGATTTCTCCCGCGTCTTCAAGATATTCGAGATCGCGCCTTAAAGTCATTGTCGAAACCTCCGGGAACAGAGAGGAAAGTTCCGTAAGTGTTACAAAGCCCTTTGAGATTATGTACTTGTTGATTTTTTCACGTCTGTCTTTCAAAACTTACACCCCCAAAGAACATTTTGTAACATAGAATTTGATAATTTTTAACACACAAATATATTATACATGAAAAAAAGTAACAAGTCAAGTGTTAAATTGCTCTTTTTTAAAAAAGGATTTGGCTGTTGCAAAACAAAAAATGGGCTGTGGCTAAAGCCACAACCCATTTTTTGGGCGTTCAGGAGTTTTTTAACATCCCCTTATGCCGGTTTTTTTGTCAGTTAGAATCTATTATCGTATCTATTACGCTTCCAAGCGTTTTAAATGCTTTTGTGGTACCTTTTTTGAGAGCTTTGCTCTGCTTATCTTTGAGGGGGTCGGCAACCATGCCTACAACCGAGCCTACAACGGCTCCTGAAATAAGTCCTACAACAAATCCGTTTTTTGACATAAGCTTAAATCTCCTTTTTAATTACAAAATACATGCTTTCCTATTGTGGTTATAACCGGTCTTGTGCGTATCCATTTGTTTGTGGCAGTAACCGGGTTATAATAGTATATAGCGCCTCCAACGGGGTCCCAGCCGTTTAAAGCGTCCTGTGCGGCACGAATACAGCTGTCGGTCATTGCCGCGTTTATCTGCCCGTCTGATACTGCTGTAAAAGCTCCCGGCTGATAGATTACGCCTGCCACCGTATTCGGAAAAGAGGAATGTTCTACACGGTTTAAAATAACCGCGCCGACCGCAACCTGCCCTATATACGGCTCTCCGCGTGCTTCGCCGTTTATGGCCATGGCAAGAAGATTTACGGTTGAACTTTGCGAGGAATTCTGCGATCCTGTGCCGGAGGAACTTTGAATCCCCATTTTGCTTAGGGTTGCGGGTCCCGCAATTCCGTCGGGCGTGAGGCCGTTTTTGGACTGAAATTTTTTTACCGCATTCATTGTTCCGGAACCGTATATTCCGTCTATGCTGCCGCTGTAATAACCCCAGGCGGAAAGCTTTTTTTGTATATTTGTAACTTCCGCTCCTGTAGAGCCGAATTTTGACAAAGCTTCACGCGTTTTGGGACTGTTTGCCGCAAATGAACACACCAAAACCGCTGATGCAATTAATGAAATTATTTTTTGCTTTCTTTTCATAAATATAAGCACCCCGTTTGAATTTCAAACATAGTATTGCACAAATATATTTTTTTATGTAGAAAAATTAAATAATAAAAAATTAAAACAAATCATATAATAAGATTATGAAGAAAAAGGGTAAAAAAGGAGAATGTCATGAAAAAAAGAAACGTTTTTATACTGAGCATTATTCTCACGCTTGCGGCGGGAGGGATTTCGGCATGGCTTTCGGGCAATATGACGTCGTTTGAACAAATACGCAAGCCTTTTTTAACGCCGCCTTCCGCTTTGTTCCCGATAGTATGGACTGTTCTTTATGTTTTGATGGCTGTCGGTGTGTCGATAATTATAACATCCGGCGGAGATGATAACGAAAAGGGTCTGTGTATAACTATTTATGTAATACAGCTGCTTTTTAATTTTATGTGGAGCATTTGGTTTTTTAAAATTAATGCTTTTTTATTTGCCTTCATATGGCTTTGCATAATGCTGGGTTTTATAATTGCAATGACTGTGTGTTTTTTAAAAATTTCAAAGATTGCCGCATATATTCAGATTCCTTATATAATATGGACAGCTTTTGCCGGTTATCTTAATTTTGCCGTTTATTTGATTAACTGATGATTTTTTCTTTGGCTGCCCGAAATTCCTCCGGAATATCCGAAAAGTTCATTTCTTTATGTATAGCGCATGTTCCGGCGGCTTTTGCCGTTTCATAGTACCAGTGTTTGTAGTTTAAAAGGGCGAGCGTTTCGCGCATACGGCGTATTTGCAGTATAACATTTTTGCGCTGCTTGTCTATGAGTGCAAGACGCTTGTCAATTGTCGAATCGCCTTCAATGCACCAGTCTATAAATTTTTTTATTTCTTTTATGGACATACCTGTTTTTTTAAGACATTCTATTATGTTGAGCCATTCGATATCGCTGTCTTTAAACATTCTTATGCCGCCTTCGCTTCTCTCAACAAAGGGGAGAAGTCCTTCTTTATCATAATACCGAAGCGCAGAAGGAGCAACACCGATTTTTTTTGCCATTTCGCCTATAGTATAGTTCATTGTAATTTAATCCCCCGAAATTTTCAAAAAAGTCTTGACTTAAAGTTAACTTTAAGTTGTAAAATATATATGTATTCAATAAAGAGACAAATTTATTGTAACACAAAAAACCTTATTTGTCAATTAATTGCAGAAAGGAACTGATTAAATTATGAAGTATGATTTCACTTATTTTAACCCTACCAGGATTCATTTCGGAAAAAATGCTCTGTCAAACCTTGCTTCGGAGGTTTCGGAATACGGTGAAAATGTACTCTTGGTATACGGAAAAGGCTCTGTGAAAAAAAGCGGACTTTATGATGAAATTATAGGAATTTTAAAAGATTGCGGAAAAAAAGTAACAGAACTTGCGGGTATCAAATCAAACCCGACATACGCGCAGCTTCTCGAGGGGGCACGTCTGGTTCGTGAAAATAACGTTGATCTGATTTTGGCAGTTGGCGGCGGTTCGGTTATAGACTGTTCAAAAGGAATTTCGGTTTCGGCATACTGCGTAGGAGATCCGTGGAAAAAATACTGGATTGATTTTGAAAATATTGATAACAAAATTGTTCCCGTGGGAGCGGTTCTGACAATGGCGGGCACCGGCTCCGAAATGAACGGCGGCTCGGTTATAACAAATGAGGACGCAATGATTAAAAACGGAAGAGTTTTCCCTGCGGAAGTAAACCCCAAATTTTCAATATTAAATCCCGAATACACATTTACCGTGCCGGAATATCAGATGGCAAGCGGTATATTTGACACAATGTCACACCTTATGGAACAGTATTTTTCAGGTACGGATGACAATACTACCGATTATATTCTAGAGGGAGTTATGCGTTCGCTTATACACAGTGCGGCAAAAGCGGTAAAGAATCCGAAAGATTACGAAGCAAGAAGCAATATAATGTGGTGTGCGACAATTGGTTTGAATACAATAACCGGGCTTTCAAAAGAGCAGGACTGGGAAGTGCATATGATTGAGCATCAGCTCGGAGCATATACGGACTGTGCACACGGCGCAGGACTTGCGGCAATTTCTGTTCCGTATTATAAATATATTTGCCCGTACGGAATCGAGAAATTTGCACGTTTTGCAAAGAATGTATGGGGAATCGATACAAGCGGTATGAGTGGAGAGAAAGCAGCCGAAGCCGGAATTGAAAAGCTGGCTGACTTTATAAAATCAATCGGTATGCCGAGCACTCTGCGCGAACTCGGAGCTACGGAAGAGATGCTTCCGAAAATTGCAAATTCAACGGTTTTGGGCGGCGGATACAAAAAAATGAACGCCGAGGATATATTAAATGTATTAAAAGAATGCTTTTAATAATTTTAAAAATTCAGATGTGTTTCCGGGAAATTTTGTTTTTCCGGAAACATTTTTTTGTAAAAAATAAAAAAGGTATTTACAAAATTGATTTTTTGGAGTAAAATAATAGTGAAGTTTTTTAAAAGGAAGTGACGGATAATGGACGCTCATCCGGGGCGAAGTAGCAAGAAAAATATTATTGAGCGGTTCATTATTTGATGTTCCCTGATAAATTGAGACCGCTCTTTATTTAAGAAGGGGGTCTTTTTTTTGTACGAAAAAATAAGTGAGCTTTTGACCGGCAGAAAATTTGCCGAAATAAGAAAGCTTTTGAGCGATGCAAATCCTGTTGATATTGCACAAATGTTTGAAGAACTTGATGAAGAAGACGTTATACGTGTTTTCAGGCTTCTTCCCAAGGAAGTTGCGGCAGAAACATTCAGTTATATGTCAAGCGAAGCGCAGAAAAATATTGTTGAATCCATGACCGACAGAGAACTTTCCGGTATTATTGACGAGTTGTTTCTTGACGATACGGTCGACCTTATAGAAGAAATGCCGGCAAGCGTTGTAAAAAAAGTGCTTGCAAATACATTCGGTGAGAAACGAAGCCTTATAAACAGATTTCTTCAGTATAAAGAAGATTCTGCAGGCAGTATTATGACAATAGAATTTGTTGACCTTAAAAAGGAAATGACTGTCGAAAAAGCTTTCGAACATATCAGAAAAACCGGTGTTGACAAAGAAACGATTTATACGTGTTACGTTATTGATGCCAACAGAGTTCTGGAAGGTGTTATAACGGTAAAGGATTTGCTTTTGGCTGCGCCTTCCGATATTGTCGGCGATATTATGGATACGAATATTATATATGCAACAACGGATGAAGACAAAGAAGATGTAGCGCATATTTTCCATAAATACGATTTCATGTCGCTTCCCGTGGTGGATAAAGAGAAACGTCTTGTCGGCATTGTAACGTTTGACGATGCTATGGACGTTATGGAAGAAGAAAATACCGAGGATTTTGAAAAAATGGCAGCTATTATGCCGTCTGAACGTCCGTACCTTAAGACAAGTATTTTCGAGCATGCAAAACACCGTATTGTGTGGCTTATGGTGCTTATGATTTCGGCAACGTTTACGGGGGCAATAATTTCAAGCTTTGAAGACGCTTTTAAAGTGATTCCTGTGCTTGTCGCGTTTATTCCCATGCTTATGGATACGGGCGGTAATTCCGGCTCACAGACATCTACGCTTATTATACGCGGTATGGCGCTTGGTGAGATTGAAGGCCGCGACGTGCTGCGTGTATGGTGGCACGAAATAGCCGTATCACTCATTCTCGGCGCCGCCTTGGCTGCCGTGAGCATTCTTAAAACGTATTTTTTAAACGGCGGAAATATCAGGCTTTCCGTCACCGTTTCGCTCAGCCTTTACGCAACGGTAATAATAGCGCAGTCAATTGGCTGTCTTTTGCCGATAGCCGTTAAAAAAGTCGGACTCGATCCGGCGGTTGCTGCGTCTCCCATTATAACGACAATTGTTGACGCGTGTGCACTTTCCATTTATTTTGCGGTTGCAAAAACATTTATGGGATTATAATTTAACAATAACAAAAAACACTTCGGAAACTGCAAGTATCTGCTTTCGAAGTGTTTTGATATTATAAGTTTTTTTTCACAAAGTGTTCTATTCTGCTCAGAGCCTCATTTATACTGTCAATTGAATATGCATAAGAGCATCTTATGAAGCCTTCTCCGCTTTCACCGAAAGCATCGCCCGGTACAACGGCAATTTTTTCGCTCATGAGAAGTTTTTCCGCAAATTCAAGGGATTTCATACCGGTCCGTTTGATGGAAGGAAAAACATAAAATGCGCCGCGCGGTTCAAAGCACGAAAGCCCCATGGAGCGGAATCCGTCAACTATTACACGTCTGCGGTAATTATATTCGCGTTTCATGGATTCGATATCATTATCTCCGCGCCGCATGGCTTCTATTGCCGCATACTGACTCGTTGTCGGAGCGCTCATTATGCCAAACTGGTGAATTTTTGTCATTGCGGCAACCAGCGGGGCGGGGCCGCAGGCATAGCCGAGTCTCCATCCGGTCATAGCATATGCTTTTGAAAAGCCGCTTACAAGTACGGTGCGCTCCTGCATGCCGGGGATTTTGGCGATGGAAATATGTCTTCCTTCGTAAGTAAGCTCGGCATAAATTTCATCACTCATAACAAGGATGTTCGTATCTTTTAACACATCGGCTATTTCTTCAAGGCTTTTTCGAGGCATTATTGCTCCTGTGGGATTGTTCGGAAAAGGCAGTATAAGAAGTTTTGTGCGCGGAGTTATAGCGTCCTTCAGAGCTTTTGCGGTTAAGCGAAATTCATCTTCTTCGCGCGTTACTATCGGAACGGGAGTTCCGCCGGCAAGGCGCGTGCACGGAGAATAACAAACAAAAGACGGCTCCGGTATTAAAACTTCGTCACCTTCTGATATAACGGTTCGCAAAAGCAGGTCGATTGCCTCGCTTCCGCCGACAGTTACGAGAATTTCGCCGTCGGGTCGGTAGCTTAGTGAAAAGCGGCGCTCAAGATAAGCGGCAATTTCCTGCCTCAATTCAGAGAGACCGCTGTTTGATGTATAGTATGTGTGACCGTCGCGCAAAGCGCGTATTCCGGCGTCTCTTATATGCCAGGGCGTTACAAAGTCCGGCTCTCCCACGCCGAGAGATATTGCGTCTTTCATTTCTGCGGCTATATCAAAGAATCTGCGTATCCCTGACGGGGGAATGGCAGCCACTTTTTCGTTTATAAGCTTTTTTGTGTCTATCATAGCGAAACAAAACCTCTTTCGTCTTTCTTCTGCGGTTTGAAAACAAATCCGCAGTCTTTGTAGGTCTTAAGAACAAAGCTTGTGGAGGTGCTTAAAACCTGTTCCATGGGAGCGAGCGTTTCGGCAACAAAAAGCGCAACCTCCTTCATGGTTTTCCCTTCTATTATAAGAGCAAGGTCAAAGGCGCCCGACATAAGCCAGATTGTTTTTATTTCGTCATATTCATACAGCCGCTCGGCAATCTTGTCAAAGCCCAGGCCGTATTGAGGCGTAATTTTAAGCTCAATGAAGGCGGTGACCTTCTGCGAACCGGCTTTTTCCCAGTCGATAAGAGCTTTTTCGGCAATAATTATCCCGTCTTCCTTGTATTTTTTTATTGCGCTTTCAATATCGTCTTTTGTCATATTAAGCATCACGGCAAGCTGCTCTGTCGAGTAAGAAGAGTTTTTTTCCAAAAGCTCAAGGAGCTCATTCATAAAATCACAGTCCTTTCAAAAGTTCTATTTTTTTATTATATATCAAAATTCATATTAAATCAACGGATTTGGAATTTATAAAAAGGATAAATTAAATAATGCTTGCATTTTTTAAAAATTAAGTGTATAATTTATACATATTTTCATTTAAAGGAGTAAAAGCAATGTCTTTGTTTGATAAATGCGATGCGGCAAGCGTGGCGCGCGAATACAAAGAGAAGGGAATATATCCTTATTTTCACGAGCTTGAATCGAGACAGGATGTTGAGGTTATGATGGAGGGCGGCAGAAAAATAATGCTCGGCTCAAATAACTATCTCGGTCTTACGGTACACCCGGAGGTCATGGAAGCGGCGGAAAATGCCGTTAAACAATACGGAACCGGATGCAGCGGTTCAAGGTTTTTAAACGGCACGCTTGATATGCACATAAAGCTTGAACACGAACTTGCTGATTTTCTCGGCAAGGAATCCGCAATGACGTTTTCAACGGGATATCAGTCAAACCTCGGTATCATAAGCGGTATAACGGCAAGACATGATTATATTATAAACGATAAGGAAAACCATGCAAGCATATATGACGGCTGCAAATTAAGCTATGCAAACGCCGTGAGATATAAGCACAGCGATATGGACGATTTGAGAAAAAAGCTTAAAGAGATACCCGAAAAAGCAGGTAAGCTTATTGTGACAGACGGTGTTTTCAGCATGAGCGGCGATATATGCAAGCTGCCCGATATTGTTGAAATAGCGCGCGAATTTGATGCCGGAGTCATGGTTGACGATGCGCACGGACTCGGCGTTATAGGCAAGGGCGGAAGAGGAACGGCAAGTCATTTCGGACTTACTGATGAAGTTGACATTATTATGGGAACATTCAGCAAATCTCTTGCAAGCCTTGGCGGATATGCCGTTGCATCCGAAAGAATAATAGAATACCTCAGACATTCGGCAAGATCATTTATTTTTTCTGCGTCCATTCCTCCCGGAAACTGTGCGGCGGCAAGAAAATCCCTTGAGATTATAAAGCATGAACCGGAACGCGTTTCGCGTCTTCTTTCGCTGGCGGATTATATGAGAAACGGGCTTAAGGCGCGCGGCATAAAAATAAAAGATTCCGCAGCACCTATAATTCCGATTTATACATATAATGATATTAAAACACTTGAAATCTCAAAAAAATTATTTGAGAAAGGTGTTTATGTAAATCCGGTGCTGCCGCCGGCTACTGCTCCTTCGGAATGCCTGATAAGGACAAGTCTTATGGCAACTCATACCGAGCAGCTTTTGGACGAGGCGATGGACATTATTAAGGAAGTGCTTTCGGAGTATGAATAAGAAAACAGCAGCAATAACGGGCGCTTCGGGCGGAATAGGGAGTGCCCTGGCAAAACTTTTAAGCCGTGAATATACTGTTTATAATTTAAGCCGCAGGTCATCATGTGCCGAAGGAGTTTGCAATATAAAAAC
>ENA-OUQH01001100-OUQH01001100.1-human-gut-metagenome-genome-assembly--contig:-NODE-1100-length-18662-cov-4.626646_pt1 | contig 18662 bp, 16 predicted proteins | sample MGYA00237948_ERZ548828 | MGnify/ENA primary metagenome ERZ548828 (study PRJEB26490, sample SAMN05194711) | human gut metagenome | biome: terrestrial biome; feature: human-associated habitat; material...
GTGGTAGTATTCAACATGAGAGAGCCCCTTTCCATGCTTGTGGCGTGGCCGCCACTTTTGAATTGGACACTCACATTGTCGGCCTAATCCACGGATTCGCATGCAGCAGGGGCTCTCAATGTTTTCATGTCCTGCTCATATCGTCTCGTTTGAGGTGACGGAAAAGGCGTGCAGTTACGGCTCCGAGGCTCTAGCTGCGAGTCGATTCGGGTAAGATGATTCGAAATGGTTAAATCAAACGCAGAAAAAGGGGTTTCGATGGCCAACGAATACCAGTACAAGCGTGTGCTTCTGAAGCTTTCCGGCGAGGCGCTCGCCGGCGATTTGGGTTACGGAATCGATCCGAAGGTGGTCGACGACCTGGCCGACGAAATCGCGGAAATCGTGCACGACGGTGTCCAGCTCGCCGTCGTTGTGGGCGGCGGCAACATCTTCCGCGGCGTTTCGGGCGCGACGGAGGGCATGGATCGCGCGCAGGCCGACTACATCGGCATGCTCGCCACGGTCATGAACGCGCTCGCCCTGCAGGATTCCTTCGAGCGCCACGGCGTGTTCTCCCGCGTGCAGAGCGCTATCAACATGCAAGAAGTTTCCGAGCCCTACATCAGGCGTCGCGCCATCCGCCACATGGAGAAGGGCCGCGTCGTCATTCTCGCCGCAGGTACCGGCAACCCGTACTTCACGACCGACACCACCGCTGCGCTGCGCGCGTGCGAGCTCGATGTCGATTGCCTCATGAAGGCCACGAAGGTCGACGGCGTCTATGACTCGGATCCCAAGGTCAACCCGGACGCGAAGCGCTTCGATTCCATCAGCTACATGGAAGTGCTCAACAAGGGCCTTCACGTGATGGACTCCACGGCGACGTCGCTTTGCATGGACAACAAGGTTCCTATGATCGTTTTCGACCTGACGGTGAAGGGGAACATTTCTCGCGCGCTCAAGGGCGAAGCGGTGGGAACCACGGTAGAATAACGGCAACGGACAAGCGGGGGTGAGGCCCTCGCGTCACGCTATCGGCGGCGACGCCGCTCGAAGGGGACGAAAGGAGCTCGGATGAGCATTGACGACATTAAGGCACAGGCCGAAGAGCGCATGGGCAAGGCCCTCTCGGCGCTGCACGACAACTTCTCATCGGTGCGCACGGGGCGTGCGAACGCGATGGCGCTCGACCGCATCAAGGTGGACTACTACGGGGTTCCCACTCCCGTGAACCAGATGGCCGGCGTGAAGACGCCCGATGCCCATATGCTCGTCATCGAGCCGTGGGACAAGACGATTCTGAAGGCTATCGAGAAGGCGATTCTCGAGAGCGATTTGGGCGTGACGCCCTCCAACGACGGTACGGTCATCCGCCTGCCGTTCCCCGCGCTCACCGAGGAACGTCGCCGCGAGCTCGTCAAGCAGTGCAAGGCGTACTCCGAGGAAGCGCGCGTCGCCATCCGCAACATCCGTCGCGACGCGAACTCCGCGGTCGAGAAGTGCATCAAGGAAGACAGCCTGCCCGAGGACGAGCAGCGCCGCGCCGAAGGTGCCATCCAGAAGATCACCGACAAGTTCATCGCCGGGGTCGACGAATCCTTCAAGAAGAAGGAAGCGGAGGTCATGGAAGTCTAGCCCCTTTTGATTCGAGGTCTTTTGAACAAACCGCTTGATATCATCTTCCCCAACCCGCCTTCGGGACTTGCCCCCGAAGCGCTTGATGCTGCGCGTATTCCCGAGCACATCGCCGTCATCATGGACGGCAACGGCCGTTGGGCGAAAAAGCGCGCGCTCAACCGCTTGAAGGGACACAAGGCGGGAATCGAGGCGGTGCGCGAGACCATCCGCTGCGCGAGCGATCTTGGCGTTCGCTACCTGACCATCTACTCGTTCTCCACCGAGAATTGGAAGCGCCCTCAAGAGGAAGTCGTCGGGCTTATGGATCTGTTCGCTAAGACGATGCTCGCCGAGGTGGACGGCCTTCACGAAGAGCACGTTCGCGTGAAGACGATCGGGGATCTGTCCCTTCTGCCCGAGGAGACGCGCGAGGCGTTCGAGGAGGCGTGGGAGAAAACCAAGAACAACACGGGGATGACCCTGGTCGTTGCCGTCAACTACGGTTCGCGCCAGGAGATTCTCCGTGCGGTCAATCGCTGCATGGAAGAGGTGGCCGCCCGCACCGCCGACGGCCTTGTCCCGAAAGAGATTTCCGCCGAAGACTTTGAGCGCGGGTTGTACACGGCGGGCATGCCCGATCCCGATCTGGTCATTCGGACGAGCGGAGAGGTTCGCCTGTCGAACTTCCTGCTGTGGCAGGTTGCCTATTCGGAGTTCGTCGTGACCGATGTGCTGTGGCCGGACTTCGACCGCTACGAGCTTTTGCGCTGCCTGCTCGAGTTTCAGGGGCGCGATCGCCGCTTTGGGGCGGTGAAGTAGCGTGACCCGCAAAGATGTCGACACGCGAGATGCTGCGGAGGAGTGGAAGCGCTCGGCCGAGCGCAAGGCGAGTCTGAAGGCCGCGCGCGCAACCGATGAGGAAAGCGCAGGCCCGACACGTTCTACCCGCATCAAGGATTTCGCTTACAAGAAGACGCCGCAAAAGCTGAAAAATGCAACCGACCTGCAGGTTCGTTTTCGCACAGGTGCGATTTACGTAACCTTGTGCATCGTGTGCATCCTGGTAAGCGACATCTCGACGCTCGTGTTTTTGTGCGCGACGGCGGGGATTTGCGCTGGCGAGTTCTACTACATGCTGCGCGCCGACGCGAAGCTCCCTAATGAGATGCTCGGCATCATCGCCGCGATGCTCTACCCCGTAAGCGTGTACTTCCTCGGCGTGGTCGGCGCGCTGTACGTGAGCATCGCGCTTCTGCTCTCGCTTATCGTTTGGTACGTGTTTTGGCTGCGTGCGCGCGTGCCCGATGTCGGCGTGAGCTTTTTCGGTGCGGCGTACACAGGTCTTCTCCTTTCGGGCATCGTAGTCGTGCGCACAGCGCTGCCCGACCCGTGGGGCGGCGTGCTCGTCATCGGCATTTTCCTGAGCATCTGGGCAAACGATTCCTTCGCTTACCTGGTCGGAAGCAAGATTGGCAAACATAAGATGGCTCCGCGCGTCAGTCCGAAAAAGAGCTGGGAAGGCTTTTTCGCGGGCATCGTCGGCTCGATGGTCATCTGGGGGTTGTTCACATTGATCCCCGGCTTGAACCTGAACCTTCCCGAGGCGCTCGGGTTCGGCCTGGTTTGCGGCCTTATGGGCGTGCTGGGCGACTTGGCTGAAAGCCGCATCAAACGCAACTCCGGTTTCAAGGATTCTGGCACGATCATGCCGGGCCATGGTGGCCTCCTCGATAGGTGCGACTCCCTGTTTCTCGTTGCGGCATCATCGGCTATCCTTTTGGTGATTTCCGGGGCAATTCCCTTTAGCGTTTAAACGTCGCTTTTCAAGAAAGGTGCTTTCATGAGGCGTATCGTTGTTTTGGGATCGACGGGGTCGATCGGCACGCAAACGCTCGACGTGGTGCGTCAGCATCCCGATAAGCTTAAGATCGTGGGGCTTGCTGTGAACACGCGCGCCCAGGATATGCTTGCGCAGGCGAAGGAGTTCGGCGTCGGTCACCTTGCCGTGGGCAGCGAAGATGTTGCTGCGGGCGAAAGCGCCCTAGATCTTGCCACGTTTGCGAAATCCTTTGGAGAAGACGGCTCGCTCGGTTTTGGGATGAGTGCCGTGGTCGACTTGGTCAGATTATCCGAGGCTGACGTGGTCGTGAACGCGCTTGTGGGTGCTGCGGGTCTGCGTGCAAGCTACGAGACGCTCAAGGCTGGTAAGGTCTTAGCGCTCGCGAACAAGGAGAGCCTTGTTGTCGGCGGCGACTTGATCATGCCGCTTGCAGCGCAGGTCGATGAGGCGCGCAGGGCATCAGGGGCTGCTCCTGCGATGGGGCCGGCGGGCGCGCTCATGCCGATCGACTCCGAGCACGGGGCAATCTATCAGTGCCTGCTCGGCGAGAACGAGCGCGAGATCGCCAAGCTGTGGGTCACCGCATCGGGCGGGCCGTTCCGAGGTCGCACGCGCGACGATTTGCGTGACATCACGCCTGCTCAGGCGTTGAAGCATCCGACCTGGCATATGGGCGCCAAAATCTCGATCGACTCCTCCACACTCATGAACAAGGGGCTCGAGGTCATCGAGGCGCATCATTTGTTCAACATGCCCTACGACAAGATCGAAGTCGTCGTGCAGCCGCAAAGCGCCATCCATTCCATGGTCGAATACGCCGACGGCAGCGTGAAGGCGCACCTGGGGACGACCGACATGCGTATCCCTATCCAGTTCGCGCTGTCGTACCCTGATCGATGGGAGGCTCCGGTCGCACCGCTCGACTTCCGGACGCTGGGATCTTTGGAGTTTGCCGCTCCTGATGAGAAAACGTTCCGCTGCCTTGCGCTTGCTCGTCATGCGGGTTCGGTGGGCGGAACCCTTCCCTGCGTGATGAACGCTGCGAACGAGATAGCTGTCGCAGCCTTCCTGTCCGAACGGGGAAGCTATCTGGGCATTGCGGAATGCGTCGAGGCCGTGATGTCCGAACACGAATCGCAGGGCGTGCAGAAAGTGGAGAGCATCGAGCAACTTCAGGTGCTGGACGCTTGGGCGCGTGCGGAAGCTGAGAAGCATATACGCTAGCCTGGAGCTTCATCGTTTTATTCGGGAGGCCGACGGATTGTGCGTCGGCCTCCCGTGCGTTTCGTCCCCTAGCGTCTACCTGCCTTTCTCTTGCGGAGCGCAAGCGCTCCAGCTCCGATGCCGATCGCTCCCGCCGAGACCATGAGCGCGGGGATTATTCTCAGCGCGAAGCCCATAAGCTCATCGCCGGTTTTTCCCAGGCCCTTACCCCTTGTGGTGCTGCCGCCTGAATCGACGATGGGCTGCGCGCCTTCGTCGACGTTCACGATGGCGTGGGCGATGCGCGCATCTTCAAGGCTGGGCGAGGTGAGCACTGCCCTGTTCGAGAACTTCGTTCCCGCCAGCGCCTCGTCGGCGATGTCGGCGGCGAAGGTAATCGTTGCGGTGCTTCCCTTTTCGAGCGTCCCGATGAGCGCGGAGAACGTGTTGCCATCGCTTTCGAGGGCGGCATCGACCGGTTTCCCGTCGATTGCGACCTGGATGCTGTCGAAGTCGATAGGGGCCCCGCTGGGCATCTTCGTGTCCGCGACGAGCACGCTCTCGACCGTGCCGCCGATTGCTGTCGCCTCGATGGTGAAGCCGATCCGCTCGCCAACGGCTGCGCTCTCTCTATCGACGCTCTTCACGAGTTCGATGTCGACCTTGGAGGCGGGCCGTTCGATGACGACAACGCGCGCTGTGCTGTGTGGCCTATCGCTTAACGTAGGTGACTCGATCGTCGCGGTGTTTTCGACGGTCGACCCGACAAGGGAACCCTCTTCGATAAGTGTCTCGTATTCGACGGAAACGTTCGACCCTGCGCTCACCTTGCCGAGTTTCAAGGCGAACGATTGGGCGTCCCTGCTTGCGAAGTCGGGTTCGATCCGCTTGCCGTCTACGGTCGCTACGAACGTGGCGTAGTCGATGGCGACCCCTTCGGGCATCCCCTCGTCCACGAGCAGCGCATCTTCGAGGTCTGTCTCGCCGACCTTGACCGATAGGGCGTAGGAAACCGTTTCTCCTGCAAAGGCGGATTCCGCTGATGACGTCTTCTCGATGCTTGCCGTGCCTGCGGGTGCGACGATGTCCACCACTGCCTGCGCGGTGCGCTCGCCCTCGAGGGTGGGCGAGGTGAGCGTCGCGCCGTTTACCACCTTGTGCCCGATGAGGTCCTCATCAGCGACGTTCGCCTTGAACGACACCACGGCAACATCGTCTTTCCCCATCGTGCCGAGCTCGATCGCGAACAAGTTCCCTTCCTGGTGCACGACGGGTTCCTCTATGGCCTTTCCGTTCACGACAGCGCTCAGGCTGGCGAAGTCGACCTCGATGCCCGAGGGGAGACCGCTGTCGGTTATCGCGGCGTCGCGCAAGGTCCCGTTGGTCGCGCGGGCCGTGATTGTGTACGTGAACGAATCTCCCACCTGCGCGGTTTTCTCGCTCGCCTCCTTCTCAAGTGAGGCGTCCGCTAAGGGCTCGCTCACCTCGACGTCGTTCGCGGCGCTCGATGCGGAGGCATCGCTCGCTTTGGCCTGCGCGCGGTTGACGACGTGCTCGGATGCGACGGGGAGTTTTGCCGAGTACTCAACCATGAAGGCCTCGCCGTCGTGCAAATCGATGCCCGGTTGGAGGGAGAAGCCGAAGACGGCGCCGTCCCTGTTTTTCTCCAGCGTGACGTCAGGATTGTCGACGGTCGTGCCATCAGGCCTGGTCACCAGGATGGACGAGGCGTCGATCGAGGCGAGCTCGTCGCTTTCGAAGCAGTCGGCGAAGGCAATGTTGTGCGCGGTTGAGCCCTTGCGGGTTTGGGTGACGGTGACGGTGTAGTGGGCGACATCCCCCGCCTCGTAGCGCTGCTTGTCGGAGGTCTTCGAGACCTGGAGCTGCGCATCCTTCACCGTAATCGACGCGTCGCCGCTTGTTTGCGTGTTGGGTTCGTCGGTTGCGGCTATCGCGGTGTTGCCGACGGTCGATCCGGCGAGCGCGGCGTCGGCGATGGCGACGGTGTAGTCGACGGACACGGCCGTCTCGCCTTCCTCGCCAAGGGGGTTCGAGCCTTGCTCTGCCTTCTCGCCGAAGCGATAGAACGTGCGCTCGGGCGAGTTGCTGACGAGATTGCGATTCGTCTCGATTGTAAAAGAGGGCTTTTCCCCGTCGGTGCTGATCACGCAGCTGTCGGTGATGTCGTTGCCCTCGGAATCCCAAACCTTGATGCTGTCACGCTGCAATTCGACTCCCTTCGCTTGCAAAAGGTCGGAAATGACCAGGTTGCGCCCGATTGTCCCCGGCGTGTTGTTCATCACCTTCACGCGGAAGGCCACAAGGTCGCCAACGTTGCAGGTGTCCTGTGATGCGGTCTTCTCCACCTGTAGGGTTGGCTGGTTCAGCCAGGTCAAAGCACTGTCGCGCACGTTGGTTGCATTGTCGGCGCTCGCGGTCGCCGTGTTCTCGATCTCCCATCCTGCGATGGAGTCTTTGGGATAGCATGTGCAGGTGATGGTGACGGGCATATTTGCGGGAAGGTGGCTTACGGTTGTCTCGAATCCGGTCCCCGCAGGCTTTGTCGTGCAGGTGACTTCCCGCTGCTCGAGCTGGCTGGGGGCCGACCCTTCGGCTCCTATCGGATAGGAAACGCTCTCGGGGGCGCCCGAGACGTTGACCATCAGCTCGCCTGCGTCCGTTCGCCCGATCCTGAGTCCCTCGGGAAGGCTCTCATCGCTTACGACCACGTTGTTCGCAATGGTGCCATCCTTTGTGTTCTCGACGACGATCGCGTAGACAAGCGCCCCCGCATCTTGCTCGGATGCCCCGATGAAGTGCTCGTAGCGATCGACGGTCTTCTCGATGGACAGGCTCGCCGTGTTCGTCCAAACCTCGGCGGAGTCGGACGCTTCCTCGCAGTTGTTCGCGTGGGCTGTGGCGATGTTCACCTGCTCGGCGCCATTTCCCGCTTGGGTGGCGATGGCAGCGAAGCTCACGGTGAGCGCGTCCCCATAGTTGAATTTGTCAAGCGAACAGCTCCAACGGTTGCCCTCGACGCTCGGGGCGGGAAGGTTCTCGATACCCGCGACCTGCACCGTTTCCGGGATGAGTTCAAGCCCTTCGGGGAGGCTGTCGGAGAAGACGGCCTCGCGACACTGGGCGTTTTTCTCGCTTTGCGTGAAGGAAGCGGTGAAGCGGACTACCTCGCCTACTTCGTATTCGTAGGCGTCTGCGGTTTTGTCGACGGTGAGCCTCGGCGGGACGAGAGTCGTCTCGACGCTGTTGCTCGGATAGGTTCCTTTGTCGTTGATGTGGGCATAGGCGCTGTTCGACACGGAGAGCGCGCCGTCGGCGGGGTATTCTGTGAGCTCAGCCTTGAACTCGAAGCGGTACGTCTCGCCCTGCATGCGCATGGAATGCTGCAGGTAGCTTTGCGAGAACACGAACTTCACGGCGTTTCCTCTCTCGCCCTCGCCTTCGTCGCTTTGGCCTGCGTAGACTATCTCACCCGCGTTCTCGATCATCTGTCCCTCGCCGTCGGTGAGATAGCCGCTCCCGTCGACGTAGCGCATCTCGCGGGGAAGCGCGTCGATAATCTCGAAGTCGGTATAGGAGTAGCCGTTTCGGCAGGTCACGCCACGCTCATGGACGGGAACCTCGACGGTGTAGGCAACTACGTCGCCGATCGAGACCCCTTCGGTCTTGTCGGCGATCTTGCGCACGTCGAGCTTGCCGTCTTCGACGATGTCGTCGTTGGGGTTCGGTGCGGTGAGAAACTCGTTCGTCATGGCGAAAAACGATTGCGCCGTCGAGTGCGATCCTTTCCAGGATGATACGAACGAGAGCTCGACGGGCGTTCCCTTCTGCGATCCGGTGGTGTCGAAATAGGCTCCCACCAGGCCGAGCTTGTAGAGAGGGTCGTTCGGGTCTGCGCTGATGGCGCCGTGCTCGTCCTCGACGCCGCCGCATGGGTATTCGGGCGAGGAGATGATGCTTTGCTCCTCGTCGATGGACAGGAAGTCATTCTTGTCGACGACCTGCGCGAGCGAGACGGCGCCTCCGAAGCCGAACTTCTGCCCCACATCCAGGTCGATGCAGGTCATATGCCCTTTAACCTCGTAAGGATCGTCGGTTCCCGCATAGAAGAACTCGACGCTCACCTCAAGATCGGTCAAGCCCACCGTGTAGAAATTCAGGTTCTCGATGAGCGACCCTGTGCGCTGGTAGCCGCTGTTCACGAATACGCCGGGCTGGAAGGTGTCGTAATCGGCCCGCTCTTCGTATTCGTCCCAGCCGGATGCGCCGTTTGACATGACGGGCTCCACGTAATTCCAGTTGGAAAGCGTGACAACGGCGTCGACCTTGTCGTTGCCATAGCTTGCGCCGGTGTAGCGAAGCGCGAAGCTGCCCTTCGGCGTCGTGCGGTCGATGCGCGCCGCGAAACCGGAATCGCCGGTTGCGGCAAGCTCGTCATAGTCCCGAGGGTAGTATTGCTTGATATTCGGTTCGCTCGTGAACCCTTGCACGGCTTCGACGTCGGTAAAGCTGATGCCCCAGTTGAATCCTTCCGGCGTGAACGAGTCCTCGGGGATGTATTCGATGGGAACCTTGCTCGCCGCTTGCGCGACCCCAGGTGTGCAAAGCGCAGCGCCAGGGGCGAGACCGATTGCGAGGGCGAGTGCCAGAGCGATGTTGATTGCCTTGTGTTTTGCCTGGTCGATCGGTTGAGGAAGCCTCCTTGTGCTAGCCATAGGGGCCTCCTTGCGTGCTGAGTTCGAAAAGTTGGCTATTCATGGTGCTCCTTTCTCGCGAAATGCGCTCACTGCGCCGGGGAGTCTGAGCATAGCGTCGCGTTCTGGCGGCGAGGACGCACCAACCTTGCCGTTTCATCGCGCGTTATCTGCACGGAGGTCCCTGAAAGTCGGTGGGCAATCCCTGCAAACTCGGCTGAAACTGCACCGCGATTCGGATATCTCCAACGCAAATTCGTCGCGCATTCTCGAAAACCTGGCAAAAATCTGCCAGGAAGCCGGCAATGGTTCGGCAACAAAAGCCGCGCACGGGTGTAGGTTTTCTGGGCTGGGCGCATTGGTCGGCGCGGCTTTCCTATAATGGGTGCTGAACGTGTTATTCGGCGACTCGCTTTCGCCCGCCTTGTATGCGAGGAGCTTGCTGCCCCGTACCCCTTCAAGCCTTCCGAGGAGTCGCTTGCATGGATATTGTCCTTATGATTTTGTACGTCTCGATCCTGCTCGGCTTCCTCGTGTTCATCCACGAGGGCGGGCATTATCTGGCGTCCCGCGCGCTTGGCGTGCGCGTGACCGAGTTCATGATCGGCTTTCCCGGGCCTGGCATCGGCTTCACCAAATGGGGCACGAAGTTCGGTGTGACCTGCGTTCCCCTCGGCGGCTATGCGAAGGTGTGCGGGATGGAGCCGGGCGAGATGAGTCCCCATCTGGAAAGCGTGCTCGCGGCGATATACCGGCGCGGGACGGCAAACATGGAGGATATCGCGCAAGATTGCGGCATCTCCAACGACGACGCTCTTGCTGCCCTCGATGAGTTGGTGGAGTGGGGAAGTATCCAGGGTCCTACGAAAAAGGACAAGTTCAACACCTACCGCGCGATGGCCACCCGTCCCACCAAGGGGCAGATTAAGCGCGCCGAGGCGGCGGGGCAGCCGGTTCCTCTCGCCTATGAGCTGGGACAACCGCGCCTGGTCGACGACCCCCACGCCCTCTTCGAAAGCGAATACAACCAGCAGTACCGAAGCCTTCCCTTCTGGAAGCGAACGGTCATCCTTCTTGCGGGAATCGCCGTAAACTTGCTGTTCGCCGTCTTGGTCTTCGTGGTGGTGTACTCCATCGTAGGCGTCGATATGACGAACTCGCAGACGGGCGAGGTCTCGCATATCACCATGTCGCCCTTGCGCTCGGTGGAAGTTGGCTTCGCCTACATCGGCGCGGTGGTCCAGATGGTGGTAAGCCTGTTCAATCCGCAAACGGCGGCTGATGTCGTGTCGAACTCGACGTCGGTGGTCGGCATCGCCGTCATGTCGAAAACCTATGCCGAAGCGGGGCTTCTCGAATTCGTCTTCTTCATGGCGATGCTCTCGGTTTCGCTCGGCATCATGAATCTGCTGCCGATCCCGCCCCTCGACGGCGGCCGCTTCGTCATCGAGATCTTCCAGAAGCTCACGCGCAAGAACGTGTCGACGCGCGCCCTGAGCTATATGAGCGCGGCGGGAATGATTCTCTTTTTGGGATTCTTCGCCATCATGGTCAACCAGGACGTGCAGCGTTTCGTTTTCGGCAACTGGGGCTAGTCCGCGCGCCACTCGCCCAAATGCTTGCCTTCGAACCGCGGGGCAGCTTTCTTTCTTGCTAGGCTCTAGAGGAAAGAGGGAAACGGGCGAAAGGACGGCGAGGTGGCGAGCAAGGCTCCAATCGGCGTGATATTCGACTGTGACGGCACGCTTCTCGACAGCATGGGCGTGTGGCGCGAGATGGAAAGCGAGTTCGCGCATCGTGCGGGCGGCGAGCTCTCGCCAACCGACAAAGACCGGCTGACAACGATGACCACCCCCGAGGCTGGCGAGTTCTTCCACACGAAGTTCGGGCTGGGCGCGTCCCCTCAAGAGGTCGTGCGCATGGTGGGTGAGTACATGATGGAGTTCTACTCGACCCGAGCGACGGCTCGCCCGGGCGCGCTCGAGTTCGTGCGCTCCTTGTTCGAGCGCGGCGTCAGGCTGTCCGTGGCATCTTCCTCTCCGATGCCGTATCTGCTCGCAGGGCTTTCCCATACAGGGTTCCTCCCGATGCTCGACGCGGTGGTGTCCGTCGATGATGTGGGGAAACCGAAGCGCGAGCCCGCGGTGTACGACCGCGCGCGCTCGCTTATGGGCACCGAGCTTTCCCGTACGTGGGGTGTGGAAGACGCGCTGTACGCGATCGGCACGCTCAAGCGGGCGGGGTATCATACGCTGGCGGTGTACGACTGCGATTTGTCGGGAACCTATGCGGAGCTTTCCGCGTCTGCCGAGCGCGCGGTGCGCGACTTCCGCGACCTCGACTCTGACGAGTTCATCGAATTTGCCCGAATGGTTGCCATGCCGTAGGAAAACATGCGACTCCATTCCCTATAATGGACGGCAGTGTTCATTCAGCGAGCAGCGTTCGAAAAGGGAGCATCATGGCGCATGGGGAAAGGGAAGAGATGGTCGCGGCCGAAGGTGGTGCGATCGATGCCGCATGCGAGCCGAAGCCGAAGATGCCCCTGCTGCTGAAGGTGTTCGGCGTGCTGTGCATCGTGGGCGGGGCGGTCTCCATCCCAAGCGGTGTTCTCGCGGTCGTCATCATCGTACAGTTTTTGCAGTCGGGCGGCCTTGCCGAGGAGGCGCTCACGCCCCTTGCCGTGACGGTGGTTCTCGTCCTTGCCCAAGCGGCTATGTTGGTGTTGTTCATCCTGCTGGGCGTGCGCCTTCTCCGCAATAAAAGACGCTATGCCGCGCTTACCGCCGAGGTCCTCATGGCGCTTGCGGCGGTGGCGCTCGTCTGCAACATCATGCTTAACGGCACCGATGTCCATATCGTGCCGACGCTGGTCATCCTCGTGCTCCTGTTCTTCGTGTCGGGCTACGTCGATCCGTCGCTTTCCGAGGAGCGCGAGCTGCAGCGCAAGCTCCGCGACATGGAGACGCGCGACCAGGCGGAGGAGGGAACGCTCGGCTTGGACTCGACAGGGCGCGGCTATATCGCGCTCAACTTCTTCAACGTGTTCTGGATCTTCGTGGTCTGTAGCGTGTTGGGCCTGATCATCGAGGTGGTATATCACTTCGTCATCGTCGTTCCCGGCGAGTACCAAGATCGCGCGGGCATGCTGTTCGGGCCGTTCTCGCCCATCTACGGCGTGGGCGCAGTGCTCATGACCATGGCGCTCAACCGCTTCCATGACAAACCGGTGCCGGTGATCTTTTTGGTGAGCGCCGTAATCGGCGGTGCGTTCGAGTTCTTCGTCAGCTGGTTTATGGAAACCGCGTTTGGCGCGGTGGCCTGGGATTACACGGGCACATTCCTCTCTATTGACGGCCGCACGAACGGCATGTTCATGGCGATGTGGGGCATGCTGGGCGTGCTGTGGATAAAGGCGCTTCTGCCGAAGATGCTCGACGTGGTGAACTTGATTCCCTGGAAGCTGCGCTATACCGTGACCGCAATCGCCACGGCGCTCATGCTTGTGAACGCCATCATGACGCTGCAATCGCTCGACTGCTGGTACGGACGGCTGTCGGGGCATGTTCCCGAAACGCCCATCGAACAATTCTACGCCACGTATTTCGACAACGATTTCATGGCGAATCGGTTCGAGAGCATGACCATCAATCCCGACAGCGCGACGCGCGGGTCGGGGGCACCGTCGGATGGCGCTGTCGGCTAGGGGCTATCCGGTCGCGCGCTGAGGCGGCGCGGCTTCGGGTCGATCCAGTTGTCTTTGCGAGAAAAAGGCCGCTGCGGCGCAGTTCATGCTGCAGCGGCCTTCTCGATGTTTGGAATGCTTGGCCTTGCGAATCGGTGCGGTTCGTGAATAGGGGGCGGCTTGCAATTGGGGGCTTCTACGCCCAGGGATCGCGCTCGAACAGGGGGTTCGTCTCCTGCCGGTCGGAATAGGGGTCGTAGCCGTCGACGTCTTCGCTCTCGGCTCGGATACAAGGGTCGCGATGCACGGGAGCATGTTTGCGCGCTGCCTCGGCAAGAAGCTCCTCGGCGGTTTTTCGCGCCCGGCCCTGCTCGTCTTCCGAAGCGCTATTCGTCATCTGCTGCCTCCTCGTGCCCAATCGCGTCGATCTCATACGGCGTCGTTTGGTACACATAGTAGTTCAGCCAGTTGGTGTAGAGCAACTGCGCGTGCGCGCGCCAGGTCGATTCTGCGGGCTGCGCGGGGTCGTCGTTGGGGTAGTAGTGCTTGGGCAGCGGCGCATTCGGATGGGTCTTCGAGTCGCGCTCGTATTCCACATTCAGGGTCTCGCGGTCGTACTCGGGGTGGCCGAACACGAAGAAATTGCGGCTGTCGGTGCTTTTCGCCATGTAGACGCCGGCTTCGTCCGACTCGGCGATGATTTCCAAGTTGGGGTTTGCCTCGATGTCCTCGGCTCGCACGTTGGTGTAGCGCGAATGGGGTGCTCGGAAGCGGTCGTCGAATCCGCGCACCCAGGGGGAAGACGGCTTCACGACGCGGTGCTCGAACACGCCGGTTGTCTTCTCGTCAAGCTCGTACTTCTCGACGCCGTAGCGATAGTAGATGCCCGCTTGGGCTCCCCAGCAGATATGCAGAGTAGAATGGACGTTCGTCTTAGACCAGTCCATGATGCGCGTGAGCTCATCCCAGTAATCGACGTCGTGGAAATCGAGCAGCTCGACGGGCGCGCCCGTGATGATGAGGCCGTCGAAATGCTCGTCTTTCACGTCATCGAAGGAGACGTAGAACGTTTCCAGGTGCTCTTCAGAGACATTTTTCGCGACGTGGCTCTTCGTGCGGAGGAGCTCCACCTCGATCTGCAGCGGCGTGTTCGAGAGCTTTCGCAGGATTTGCGTCTCGGTGGTGATTTTGGTGGGCATGAGGTTTAAGAGCAGAACGCGCAAGGGGCGGATATCCTGGTGCAGCGCGCGGTGCTCGGTCATGACGAAGATGTTCTCTTTTTCGAGTTGCGCGGTTGCCGGCAGCGAATCGGGAATCTTGATAGGCATGGCGCATCCTTCCGATTGGTGGAAACTTCCTCGTTATCCTAGCAAAAAATCAGTTCACCCAATTATATGAAGCAGCGATAACACATTATCGCGGAAATCGGGAAAGCGGATGGTGTGAGGCGCTTTTCTCACTCCAGATTTCCGAAGACTTTCTGCAGATGGCAATGAATAAGACGATTCCGACTTGACTTCCCCTCGCCAAGCCAGGTAGACTGCAAAAGTTCGCTTTCAAAAGCCCCGTGAAAGCAGTAAAGACAGAAGCGTTGTACCAACGGAGTCCAGGCCTGAGGTATGCGCGTCGGCGTAGGAAACCGACATCTGGCTGACCTGCACTTTTGAAAACAAACACCCGCTTGCGGTAACGCGCAAGCGCCCCTTGGAAGGGCCCCTCGGCTCGTTCAAGGAACAGAGTATCTATTGGAGGAAGCAAGTGAAGACGTATCATGCGAAGCCCGGCGAAGTCGAGCGCGAATGGCTTCTGATCGACGCAACCGATCAGGTTCTCGGCCGCGTGGCCACCAAGGCCGCACAGATTCTTAAGGGCAAGCACAAGCCGCAGTACACCCCGCATGTTGATACGGGCGACTTCGTGATCATCATCAACGCGGACAAGATTCGCGTTACCGGCACGAAGGCTGCAGCGAAAGAGTATTACCGCCACAGCGGTTTTCCCGGTGGTCTCAAGTCCGAAACCTTCACCGAAGCCATGGAGAAGCATCCTGAGCGCGTGATCGAGCATGCTGTTAAGGGCATGCTGCCGAAGAACACGCTGGGTCGTGCCCAGGGCATGAAGTTGAAGGTGTACGCTGGCCCTGAGCATCCTCATATGGCTCAGAAGCCCCGCGAGATCAAGATGGAGGGTTAATCATGGCAGGTGAAGCTCTGTATTACGGCACTGGCCGTCGTAAGAACGCCGTTGCTCGCGTGCGCCTCGTCCCGGGCACGGGCAAGGTGACCATCAATGGTCGCGAGGGTGCTGAGTACTTTGGCCGCGAGGCTCTTCTCGATTATGCGAAGACCCCGTTCAAGGTGACCGACACCATGGATCACTTCGACGTGATCGCTCGCATCAACGGTGGCGGCATCTCGGGTCAGGCCGGCGCTCTGCGTCACGGCATCTCCCGCGCTCTGCTCGACGCCGGCGACTATCGCGCCGAGCTCAAGAAGGCCGGCTACCTCACCCGCGACTCTCGTGTGGTCGAGCGTAAGAAGTACGGCCTGAAGAAGGCTCGTAAGCGTCCGCAGTTCTCGAAGCGCTAGTTTCTTCTGGAACATACACGGTTGCAAACCCCGTCGCTCATCCGAGCGGCGGGGTTTCTTTTTACCTCGGCGGAATGTGGGTTGATGCTTGGGAAGAGAGAGCTTCGAAAAGGGAACCCCCACAGGAAATGGGGGGCTGTAAGGTTTCCTTGGAGGCGCGTTGAAAACGTGAGCTCACGATAGAACATAGAAAATGTTACTAGTCAATATCCAATTCAGGAAAAGCTAGATTTGCGGTTGAAAATATTTAGTGAGTGGTCAAAAAAGTATCCAAATATGGTTGCATTAGGCTACTAATAACGGTATCCTGAATGCGTTTTTTAGGGGAACGGTTGCGGTGGAAAGGGGCACGGCGGCCATCAATTGAGAAAGGGGAATCTCAATGAATGCAGCACTCGATAGGATCATGGAGGCTCGCAAGTACGATGGTGTTGCCGTGAAAGGCCAAAAAGCACCGCAGCCTTCGGGAAACCTGACGACTGCAGAGCATGATAAAGCGCGCGCTGGCTTGTTCCCGGCGCTCGTCGGCTCGGGCAAGTAGCGATTATTTTGCTTCGATGACAAGGCCGGATCGGTTGCGAGGGGGCAACCGATCCGGCCTTTCTTGTACGGAGAGGTCAAGATGCTTTGGGCGGACGAATAGGCTTCTTCTCTCCCAAACTTGGCGCTCTTGCCCTCTCCAATGGATGCGTCGCAATGGCGCAGGGCGCCAAAACCGTGTTCGTATCCATCGGCACCACCCCAATCTTTCAGGAGCGCCGCCCGACAAGCAAACACTGCGAAGCGCATTATACGCGAAGGCCCCTGTCGTTATAGCTGACGCTGAGTGGCGGAGAGGTGCCCGTTCAGTTCTTTCTGGGCGCTTCCCGTCATATAGTGGCTCAGGTCTTGTAATGGATGAGTTGCAACAGGCAGCCTCCTTCGTGCCCTCGAAGCGCTGAATGCTGAAGAGCCTGTTTGCGAAGCCGCCTTGAAACGCATGTGCGCGACTTTGCGAGAGCCATCGCGAGGTCGTTCGGAAGGTGACGTAACTTCTTTGCGCCCCATCGGGTATAATGAAACCATTATGGCTAGCTCATTCAACCTGAACGCGTATGGCGCAATGTTTCGCGTGAAGGCCGCCTATTCTTTCGAGGTAGGCGGTCTTCTCGTGCGTATGTACGCGTTCATGCGCACCATCGGCACCGTGTCCATGCTCACGCTTTCGGGGTATTCCTATTTCATGGCGGGCTTGGTTGCGTCGATGGTGGCGTTCGCCCTGTTTTTGATCTCGCCGCGCGTCTCGAAGAAAATCGACGAGCGCGGCCAGGGCGCGATTGTTGTGCCCGCCACGTGCATCGCTCTGTCCGGTTGCGCGATCTTGCTGGTCACCGTGCTGCTCAAGCTGCCGATTGCGCTGTGCTTCGTGGGCGCGGTGCTCATGGGCTTTCTGCCTACGCCTCAGGCGCTTACCCGTGCCCGCTGGGTTTACCTGGTGAAATCGGGTCGCCTGGGCGACGGTGCCCCAGAGCTTAAGACTGTCTTCTCCTACGAGGGCGTGATGGACGACATCGTCTTCATGGTGAGTCCCGCGCTTTCCATCGCGCTCGCTTCGGGAATCCACCCCATCGCCGGTATGGGATGCGGCTTTATCTGCTGCGTGGTGGGAACGCTTTTGCTCGCGTCGTCGAAGGATACCGAGCCGGTGCCGGGTTGGGAAAAGAAGCTTGCGAACCGGGAAGGCGCCGCGTCTGCCGATTGCTCCGAAGGTGCCGCCTCGGCCGAGTCCGGTGCGGCGGCTGAAGGCTCGCGAAACGGAAGCGCTCCTGCAGCTGGCTCGGGCATCGCGTGCGACGTTTCCGCGGATGCGGTCGACGATGCTCGCGCGAGCAAGAAGAAGCGATCCCGCAGCTTGTTCCTCACGAATCCCGTGGTGCGCACGTTGTTCTTCCTGTCGCTTCTGATGGGCTGCTTCTTCGGTATCTTCGACACCGCCACGGTGTCCTTCGCGCAGATCGAGCTTAACGACCCGGTGTTCGCAAGCCTCATCCTCGCCATCGAGTCGCTCGTGTCGACCATCGTCGGGTTCGTGTTCGGCATGATTCTTATCACCGCACGTCAAAGCAAGAAGATGCTGGCGTTCTCCATCGTAATCGGCCTCGGCTACGGGTCGATGATTTTCGTGAGCTCGTCGGTAAGCCTGCTCGTGGTTATCTTCGTCGCGGCGGGCACGTACGCCCCGTTCGTCATCACGTTGAACGAGACGGCCGAGCGCGCTGTGCCCGAGGCGAACATCACCGAGGCGCTCACGTGGGTAACCTCGGGCAGCATCTGTGGCCTTGCATTCGGGCCGACGCTCGCCGGCGTCATCATCGACACGTGGGGATCGTTCGCGTGCTTCGGCACGGGCGCCTTTGTTGCGCTCGCCATTCCGGTGCTGGCCATTCTTACCTATCCCATGATGAAGAAGCAGGTGGGGTAGGGGAAGCTGACGCTAGCGTTTTCGCCATTTTTTCCACGGCGGGTCGTTTCCGGGGAAGAAGGCATTCTTGGCAGCGGCACTTTCTATCATGTATAATGCATGCAAAGAGCATGCGTTCATGAAAGGGGGCTGCCATGCCGGCTTTGCAAGTTCGCGATTTCCCCGAGGATCTGTACGAAAAGCTGAAAGAGGTCGCCGCGAGGGAGCACAGGAGCGTTGCGCAGCAGACCATCGTCGCTGTCGAGGCAATGGTGTCGGGTGAGTACGCGCACGCGAAGGAAGAGCCTCGCCGTTCGCTCTATCTCGATTTTGACACGGAGGCAAAGCGCGCCGCCCAGATGACGCCGGTGAATGCGGAGAACAGACCCACCGCGACATAGACCAGAATTCTTCTTCTGACAACGGGGATACCTGCGAGGTACGCCGTCTCGGGGTTGCCGCCGATGGCTGCGATGGAGCGTCCGAACTTCGACCGGTTCAGAACGATATAGCCCACAATGCCGATGATCAGGGCATAGAGAATCGGAACCGGAATGGTATCAAACAGATACGTCTGACCGAGCGCCTTGAATTC
>ENA-OUQH01001105-OUQH01001105.1-human-gut-metagenome-genome-assembly--contig:-NODE-1105-length-18605-cov-5.099030_pt1 | contig 18605 bp, 16 predicted proteins | sample MGYA00237948_ERZ548828 | MGnify/ENA primary metagenome ERZ548828 (study PRJEB26490, sample SAMN05194711) | human gut metagenome | biome: terrestrial biome; feature: human-associated habitat; material...
AACTTTTGGTTTTATGGCAAAATGACTTGTACACTAAAGTTATCCAAAACTCATCACTGTTAAGAAATTTCTCTTGGATTTTTTGTTTTGCAAGGAGGTGCAGCATAGTTTCATAGGCATGTGGGCAGTCTGCTCCTGACTGGTGGGCAAAATGATGAATTCGTTTATTACCACGATTCTTTGCCGTCAAAGGTTCTTTGCAAGCGGGGCAAATGCATCCGCATCTATTACCGTTTGGTACGTTGTTTACGTTGACACATGCGCCTTCTGAATTTAGTGCATGTGTTAGCATGTGAGTTTCATGCCTGTTTTGTAAGTTTTTCATTAGGTTTTATTTAGTTCTACAAAATCAATTTTATATCCCATGGAGTTTGCTATTTTTGATAAGATATCAATTCCAACGGATTGTTTACCTTGTTCTATTCTGCATAGATTAGCTGCGTCAATGCCTGTTATGTGAGCAAGAGTTTTTGCGTCAATATGTTTTTTTTCTCTAATCTTTTTTATTCGATTTCCTATTCTTATTCGCTCTTCATTCTTTGATGTACCTACTCCCAAGGGCATTTCAAGGGAGTTTTGGGCAAACCATGAGCTGAATATGCTGAATAAATCATTATTAGGGGATAAATCCTTCTTAATGTCTAACAAAGCTTGAATGGCTCTTAGGTAGAATTTTTGCGCTTGTAAAGGAAATGTGCTGCAAAACAGTAGGGCGGTAGTTTCTCCTGTGGAATGTTGAAGTTTAATCTCGCATTGGTTATTCCCTCTTGCTTCAAAAGATATGTTTTCTATCATTTCTATTATAATTTTCGGCAAAGGTAATAAGTGTTTTTTTAATTGGCAAATATGACAATTGAAAAATTGTACAATACGCCAATAAAGTTTTGCGCAATAAAGCAAGTGTATGAATTAGCATTTGTTATTTTTTATACATGGTATAAGTGGCTGTTATTTTAATGTTGAAATAACAGCAAATTTTGCTTTGTCTAAGCAACTTTGTAAGTATCTGAAAAATCAGTATGCCTTTTATGCACAAAAATACAAGCCATATATTTTGAAATACAAGGCACTTATTTTAAAATATGTGCCTTATGTTTTTTGCTATAAGCCATGTGTATTTTTCGGATTCCTTTTGAGGATGATTTTTTCTCCCGGGTTTTGTTGCGAAGAATATTCTTTGAGAAATGAAAAAAGCGTATATCCCGTACCGCGTTAAGAGTGGCATTGCATGCATACCGCATCTTGCCGTGCAGTTCTGATGTTTTCGTTTACGAATGCCATTATGTAAATATTATAAGGCGTATAGTAGGATTTTTGTGCCATTGAAGGTGTTGAAGATATGCTGTGCATGATAGGAAAAGCAACGGGCAAAACGGAGACCGGGGTATGGCGGGTGGCTTTCCTAATCAATGGGAAACAGAACGGGAAAGACGGGCGTACAGGTACAAAAAAATCTCGCCGGGGTCTGTGTTGACTCCGGCGAGATACTCTCAACAATTATATTATAAAGTTATGTTCAGGCTTAGATCCCTTTTGCTTCTGCTACCGGTTCCTCTGCTTTTACATTAGCAGTGTTGCGGCGTGTACGCTTCATGACAAGATATGCAATAGGTGATGCCACGAAGAGTGAGGAAAGTGTTCCGAAGATTACACCGAGAATCATTGCGAATGCGAAAGAGCGAATGCTTTCGCCACCGAAGATGAAGATGCAGAGCAAAACAACGAGTGTTGTGCCGCCGGTGTTTATTGTACGGCTGAGAGTGCTGTTGAGCGCGTCGTTGTATATACGGCGGTTGTCGCGTTTGGGATAGAGGTGGAAGTATTCACGTACACGGTCGAAGATAACCACCTTATCGTTGATTGAATAACCGATAGCCGTCAACACTGCACCGATAAAAGTCTGGTCAACTTCAAGTGAGAACGGAACCCAACCCCAGCAAATGGAATACATACCGATGATGAGCAGTGTATCGACTGTTAGCGCAATTGTACTTCCCACTGAGTATGCTACGTTGTGGAAACGTGCAAGAATGTAGAGGAATATTGCCACGAGTGCGAGTATTACGCTGATGATAGCACCGTTTGTTACGTCTTTAGCAACAGACGGACCAACTTTTTGCGAGCTTATGATTGAGCCGCCGGCGCGGTTGTCGCGGTCGATGAAGCGTTGGAGAGTTACGTAGTCTGCAAGCAGATGACCTTTCTTCAAAGCCTGATAAACGAATTTCTCTGATTGTGCGTCGGCATCGTTGGAATTGTCGTTGATGTTATAGTTGGTTGACACGCGAAGTGTCTTGCCGTCTGTACCGAGAGCAATTGCTGAAACGTTTGCCTGGTCGCCAACTTCTTTTTGAAGGAGATCGCGAACCTCTTCGGGGGTTACTTTTTGCTCAAACTGTACAACGTAGTTGCGACCTCCCGTGAAGTCAATGCCTTTGCTTAGACCGCGCACACCAAACGAGATGAATACCACAACAAGCAGGGCTGCGCACACAACGAGCAGTTTCTTGGATGCACCGAGAATGTTGTAGTGCGGGTCGCGCATGATGTTTTCGGAAAGTTTCGTGGTGAACGTGATGTGAAGCCACTTGTCTTTGTTCATGAAATGCTCGTAAACGATACGAGTGAGCCATACGGCTGTGAAGAACGAGGCGAGCAAACCGATGATAAGGGTTGTGGCAAATCCTCGAATAGGTCCGGTACCGAAGTTAAACAATATGAATGCGGTGATGATTGATGTGAGGTTGGAGTCGAAGATTGCAGAGAATGCGTGCTTGTATCCGTCGGAAAGGGCGTTCTTTACAAGTTTTCCGCTTCGCAATTCCTCCTTTGTTCTTTCATATATAAGCACGTTGGCATCGACTGCCATACCGAGCGAAAGCACCATACCTGCAATTCCGGACATTGTAAGTGCTGCCTGGAAGGATGTGAGAACTCCGAAAGTGAAGAAGAAGTTCAGCAACAATGCGCAGTTTGCAACCATACCGGGAATCATTCCGTAGATTGCGCACATGTAAATCATAAGGATTATGAATGCTATGACGCAGGCGGTGAATCCTTGAATAATAGACTCTTGTCCGAGCGACGGACCTACGATGTCTTCCTGTACAATGTGGGCTGGCGCAGGCATCTTTCCTGACTGCAGTACGTTTGCAAGGTCTTTTGTGTCTTCGGCAGTGAAGTGTCCTGTGATTTGCGACTGACCTCCGGTGATTTCATTCTCTACATTGGGAGCACTGTAAACGTATCCGTCAAGAACAATAGCTATTGCGTGGTCTTTGTTTTTCTTTGTAATGGCTGCCCAACGGCGTGCGCCATCGGTGTTCATAGACATGCTGACGCAGGGACGGTGGAATTGGTCGTAATCGTCCTTTGCAGTTGTGATGACATCGCCCTCGAGCGGTGCGCGACCGTTACGTTCGGTAACTTTCAAGGCATATAGTTCGAATACGTCCTGTTTTGTGCTAACCTCTGACGGCTTAACGCCCCAGCAAAGTTTGAGATCTTTCGGAAGAAGTTTCTGTGCTTCGCCGGAAGTAAGCATGTGCATTACCTCGGCTGTGTCGCGTGCGAGAACATATCCCACTACGCAGCCTCTTCCTCCCTGTGCGGGCGAAATGGATGAGAGAAGCGGGTGCTGTTTTTTGAGATCGGCATCGGCTTTAGCATCTTCTTTCGATTTGTCTTTGCCGGCTTCGAGCTTTTTAAGCGCGGCAGCGGCATTTACATTGGCTTTTTTCTCAACTTTCGCTGTGTCGGCTGCAACTTCTTCGGCAGCGGGCTCTGTTTTTGCAGTGTCAGCCTTGGCAGAAGCATTGCCTGAAGCTGCAAGTTTGGCATCGATTTGCGAGAGATAGGGAATGATAATGTTTCCGTCGTATGTCTCCCAGAACTCGAGGTTTGCACTTCCCTGTAGAAGCTTTCTTACGCGATCGGGTTCCTTTATACCCGGCATTTCAACGAGTATGCGACCCATTTGACCCTGCAAAGTCTGAATATTAGGCTGTGCTACGCCGAAACGGTCTATACGTGTGCGGAGCACCTTGTAGGAGTTGTCGATTGCTGCGGCAACTTCTTTGCGAAGAACCTTCTCTATTTGTGAATCGGTACTGTTAGTTGCTACCTGTCCTTTGAGTTGTTGGGTGGCAAATACCTCTGCAAGATGATTTTTACCAGCTACTGACTGATAATTCTTCACGAAGAGCGTGATAAAGTCGTCCTGACTGTTTTGAGACTGTTCCGAAGCCTGTTGAATGGCTTTGAGGAAATTTGGATCGGTAGAGTTGTCGGCAAGAGATTTTACGACATCGGGAACCGATACTTCGAGAATTACGTTCATACCTCCCTTGAGGTCGAGACCAAGACCGATTTGCATTTCTTGGCACTGCTTGAACGTGTACGCGCCGAGCCACACTTTCTCGTTCTTTATGGAATCAAGATATTGTGCGCCGGCTACCTCTCCCATTTTTTCAGCCTTGCTTGTGAAGTGGCTGGTAACAAATGAGAATGAGAGGTAATAAATGCAGATTAGGGTTAGTAATACTGCAATTGCCTTTATGAATCCTTTGTTTTGCATTTGGTTTATTATTATTTTTATTTTTTTCTTTTGGCAGTAGGCTTGCAAATATACATTTTTTTTAATACTTGAAAGCGTGTGAGGGGGTATTATTTGGTTTTTAGACTAAAGAATGCGGTTATAGGGTAGTGGTCGGAGCCTTTTGCATAGGTTAATACTTTGGCTGCATAGGGTTTCCAATGGTGCGAACACATTATGTGGTCTATTCTTACCCGCATGCCGTTGCTTGTGTAGGAGAATCCTGGTCCGAATCCGGTTTCCACGTAGGCATCGGTCAGATTTCGTGCTATTTCCCTACGCGAATATGATATGGGGGTGTCGTTAAAGTCGCCGCATAGTATGACGGGGGTGTTTGTGTGTGTGTTCAGGAATGATATTATACTGTCCACCTGTGTGCTGCGTTTCTCTGCCGCGAGCGCAACTTTGCGAAAGAGCGAGAGTATGGCGGTTTTCGACTTTTTGTGTCCCGCTTCGTTTTTGCCTTTCATGAGTGCGTGATAGTTTTTAAGTTCTTCGGGGGTGAGATTGTCGCTTTGCAGGTGATTGCTGAGCACTATTATGGTGTCGCCCCGGGGATGTTTCATGAAGAAAGCCACGGCGGAGTTGAAACTTTGGGGAAAGGCTATCTGTTGTGCCTTTATGATTTTAAGTTTCGAGAAACAGCGCATGGTGGTAGGCGCAGAGTCCTGACCGAGTACCTCTGTATACTTATATATATTGTGTAGTTTTTTCTCTACCTGCTTCCAGTTTTCCCAACAGTCGCCTTCCTGTATGCACACAATGTCGGCATTCGAATTTATTATGTTGGCTATTATCTGCTGCTTTCCTTCTTTTTTGTTTTCTTTCGCTATTCCGTCAAAGTTGTGTGCGTTGTATGACATTATTTTCAGGCTTCCCTGTGGCGGGTTTTGCGGAATGTTGAGCGGGCAGTAGGTTTTCAAATCGCTCAGACAGCACAGGAATCCGAAGAGTGGTATAAGTGCAAGCTTGGGTTTGAATATGAGCCAAAGTATGAGGGCTGCGGCGTTTATGAATACGAATATCGGGAATGCCATTCCCAATATGTCATACCAGCCGAAGTGTTGCGGGTTGATGTGTGAGCTGTATGCACTTGCCCACATTGCCAGTATTGCTGCCGAGGTGGCAACCATGGCAGCAAAGGTGGATAGTTTCTTTATTCTTGCGAGCATTTATTTTTCTCCGGAGTCGAAGAGTTTGCGTTTTTCTTCTTCGGTCAGGCTTTCATATCCCGAAGTTCTTATTTTTTCGAGAATTTTGTTTATTTCCTGTTGTTTTTCCTCGCGGCGCGCATTGTATTCGTGGTCGCTGTCATGTTTTCCGAACGGTTCGTGTCCCGATTCGGTCATTTTCTTTCTCATGCGTTTGAAAAAATTGTCGCGCGGCGGCGTGTATTCTTCCCATCCGCCAAATATTCTTTGCTTGCGGCGTTCGTGGCGTATGAAGAACCACGCGAACGCCATGCCTCCGAGATGGGCGAAGTGTGCCACATTTCCGTTGGTTGAGAAGGATGAGAACAATTCTATGGCTATGCACACCATGACGAAGTATTTTGCTTTCAACGGTATGGGTATGGGGAAGAGCATGAGTACTTCGTTGGGATAGGTCATACCGAATGCCAGCATCACGGCATAGCATGCTCCCGATGCTCCGATGGTTGTCCACATGTTCAGATACTGGCTCATGGGCATTGTAGAGGTTCCGGTGTCTACCAAATGGTAGTTGTTCAGTCCTTCCACGTAGTATTGTCCCAACTGCCATATTTCCTGGGTAAATCCCGCTCCTATGCCGCAGACCAGATAGAAGATTATGAATTTCTTTTCGCCCCATGTTTGCTCTATGATTCTTCCGAACATCCACAGAGAGAACATATTGAAGAATATGTGCTCCACATTGGCGTGCATGAACATGTATGTTATCAGCTGATAAGGTCTGAAATCCGGTGCCATGAAGAAGTGAAGCCCCAACATGGAGTCGAGATCCATTCCACGAAGCTCGAAAACGTATTTAGCCAGGAAGAATATCACGTTGATGATAATCAGGTTTTTTGTAACGGGCGGTGTCTTGAACATAATGTGTTTCTGAATATAATTCACGGCAAAGTTATGAAATTATCGGCATATTACATTATTATAATGCCTTATAGACCGAATTAATGACGTATGTCTTAGACAAATCGTGCCGCAACCGCACCTCATGGTGGGATGAAATGCAAACTGCATATTTATATTATAAGGTCCGCAACCGTTGCCGCGAAACGCGAATATGTAACGGTTTTGTGCAAAAGGTTGAAAATCAGAAAGATGACAGGAAAATGGAGGGGCGGTGTAAGTTGTTGTGAATCATGTGTTTGAGATTCTCGAAAATATAAGGCATATATTTTAAAATATATGGCTTGTATTTCAAAATATGTGCCTTATGTTTTTTACGACAAGCCATGTATTTTTCGCCGTGTGGGGAAAGAATGAAAAAACAAGCGTCTTTTTTGCGGAAATATGCCATATTTATGAAATTCCGGGCACGGCGTGTGTGCAAATGCTCTTTACAGAGTGTTTTTTAGGCGTTTGAAAAGAAAAAAATGGCGGAAAGTGGAAAAACGCGCTTTTTATTTTGCCAATTTAACAAACATTGTTTATATTTGCTTGCGTAACACACGTAAGGATTTGAGCAATAACAAAAAACGAACACAATAACTCATTAAATAAATTGATTATGAACAAGACTGAATTGATTAATGCAATCGCTGAAGGCGCAGCTCTCAGCAAGGTTGACGCTAAGAAGGCTCTCGATGCTACTCTCGGAGCTGTTGAAAACGCTTTGAAAGCCGGCGACAAGGTGGCTCTCATCGGTTTCGGTACTTTTGAGGTTGCCACTCGCGCAGCTCGCGAAGGTTTCAACCCCGCAACAAAGGAAAAAGTGCAGATTCCCGCAAAGAACGTGGTTAAGTTCAAAGCCGGCGCAGCTCTCAACGACGCTGTAAAGTAATCAGGAACGGAATCATAGACAAATAAGCGCAGGGGAAAAGATTCCTCCGCGCTTTTTTGTTGCTGTATGATACAAAAGAGCCTGTGCCGAAATCGTTGTCCGGCACAGGCTCTTATATATTAATGTATATAGTTCTTCGGATTACTTGTTTGCGCGTTTGCGTGCCAAATGGTCGAGCAACACTTTGCGCATGCGCATGCTCTTTGGAGTAACCTCCACATATTCGTCTTCCTTTATGTATTCGAGAGCTTCCTCGAGCGAGAAAACAACCGGCGGAACGATTCTCGCTTTCTCGTCTGCGCCGCTCGCACGCATGTTTGTGAGCTGTTTGGCTTTGGTAACGTTCACCACAAGGTCGTTCTCGTGAACGTGTTCTCCCACAACCTCGCCGGCGTAAACCTCTTCGCCCGGATTTATGAAGAACTTGCCACGGTCCTGAAGGTGGTCAATGGCGTAAGCAAAGGCTGTGCCCGTTTCCAAAGCCACCATCGAACCGTTTGTTCGCCTTGTGATTTCGCCCTTGTAGGGTTGGTATTCTTTGAAACGGTGAGCCATTATGGCTTCGCCCTGACTGCCGGTAAGCACATTTGTTCTGAGTCCTATTATACCGCGCGAAGGAATGTCAAACTCAATGTTCACACGGTCGCCCTGCGTTTCCATGGCCGTCATTTCGCCTTTGCGGCGCGTAACCATGTCGATCATTTTGCTCGAATACTCTTCCGGGACATTTATTGTGAGATCCTCGATAGGTTCACACTTGACTCCGTCGATATTTTTATAGATAACCTGCGGCTGACCTACCTGAAGTTCGTAACCCTCGCGGCGCATGGTTTCGATGAGAACCGAAAGGTGAAGCACACCGCGCCCTGAAACAATCCATTTGTCGGCTGCAATCGGTTTTACGCGCAGAGCAAGGTTTTTTTCAAGCTCTTTCTGCAGGCGGTCCTGTATATGTCGTGATGTACAGAACTTACCCTCTTTGCCGAAGAAAGGCGAATCGTTTATGGTGAAAAGCATAGACATCGTCGGCTCGTCTATTGCAATGGGCGGCAGAGGCTCCGGGTTTTCGAAATCGCAGATGGTGTCGCCGATTTCAAAGTTTTCGAGACCTATTATGGCGCAGATGTCGCCGCTCGAAACCGATTCGGTCTTTGCATGACCCATTCCCTCGAACGTGTGAAGCTCTTTGATTCTTGTTTTCTCGAGTGTGCCGTCGCGGTGGGCTATTGTAACGTCCATTCCCTCGCGTATCGTTCCGCGGTGAACGCGACCCACGGCAATTCTGCCCGTGTATTTGGAATAGTCAAGCGATGTGATGAGCATCTGGGGCGTACCTTCAAGCTGTTTCGGCGCAGGAATTGTCTTCAGGATGGTATCGAGAAGATAGGTAATGTCGTTGGTGGGATGATTGTAATCGGGACCCATCCAACCTTGTTTGGCAGAACCGTAAACAACAGGGAAATCAAGCTGATCTTCCGTGGCATTGAGCGCACACATAAGGTCGAACGACATTTCGTAAACCTCCTCCGGACGGCAGTTGGGCTTATCCACTTTGTTAACCACTACTATGGGTTTCAAGCCAATGCTCAACGCTTTTTCGAGAACGAACCTCGTCTGCGGCATGGGACCTTCAAAAGCATCAACAAGCAGAATACATCCGTCCGCCATGTTTAGAACTCGCTCCACTTCGCCGCCGAAATCGCTGTGTCCCGGGGTATCGATGATATTTATCTTGACGTCCTTGTAGCGAATCGAGACGTTTTTTGAAAGAATTGTTATTCCGCGTTCACGCTCAAGGTCGTTGCTGTCGAGAATCTGCGTTCCTGTGTCCTGATTGGCGCGAAACAAATGTCCCGCCATGAGCATCTTGTCAACCAAAGTGGTTTTTCCGTGGTCAACGTGTGCAATGATTGCAATGTTACGAATGTCTTGCATTAAAATTATTACCTTAAAAATCTTGATGCAAAGTTAGCCAAAATCTGTGTATCGGTGTATAACATAGACAGATTCGTTTATAATTTATGGCTCGGGGCAATAAAAATGCGCAGTTCGGTTTGCCGTTTTGTGGAGAATAACTAAATTTGCACCCGTTTCCGCATGGAGCGGAACAGAAACAACAATAATCTTAACATTAAAAGTTCTATGTATTTAGATCCTGCTAAAAAGAAAGAGATCTTTGGACAATACGGAAAGTCCAATACTGACACCGGCTCACCCGAAGCACAGGTGGCATTATTCTCATACCGTATTTCCCATTTGACGGAGCACATGAAGGCCAACCGTAAAGATCATACAACAGAAAGGTCTTTGGTTCGTCTTGTTGGTAAGCGTCGCGCTTTGCTCAATTACCTCAAGCGTTGCGACATTGAGCGTTATCGTGCAATTGTAAAGGCTCTCGGTCTCCGCAAGTAAACCAAAAACGCCGCCTGAACGGTCGGCAGAAAATCAAAATCCGCCCGCGTGTAGAAAATACTGCACGCGGGCGGAATCGTTTTTGGTGTGTTTCGTGCAATAGTTAGCCGATTTTTTATTTACTTTGTAGGTTGTAAAACATAAAGCGTTCTTATCATGAGGGTAAAAGGCAAGCGGGCACCCATGAGGCTCGGCAAAAAAGAAATATACGGCAAGATTTCGGAGTTGTTCAATACAAATCCCGACAAATCATATACGTCTCGCGAAATATTCGAGGAACTCGGCATCACGTCTCACACGCAGCGAATGATGTGCTGCGACATTCTTTACGATCTTGTAGATGCCGACGAACTTACGGTAAGAGACGACAAATACAGCGTGAGTAGAAAGAACCAGGTTGTGGAAGGAAAATTCGTCAGAAAGGCTAACGGTCATAACAGCGTGGTTCCCGACGACGGCGGAAAGTCAATTCTTGTTACGGAACGCAACAGTATGGGTGCGATGAACGGAGATCGTGTGCGTGCAACCATACTTGCGCGTCGCGAGAAGCATGCCCGCGAAGCGCAGGTCATTGCTATTTTGGAGCGCGGGCGTGAAACTTTCGTGGGGAAACTGCATGTTGAGAAAAATTACGGATTTCTTGAAACGGCAGGCAGGATTTATTCCAACGACATCTTTATTCCCAAGAATTGTCTCAAAGGCGGTAAAAACGGCGACAAGGCTGTGGTAAAAATCACCCAATGGCCCGAAGCCGGCAAGAACCCTGTGGGAAAAGTAATAGACATTCTCGGTTCGGAAGGTGAGAACAATGCAGAAATGAATGCCATTCTCGCCGAATACAATCTGCCATATACTTATCCGCAAAACGTTGTCGATGCCGCCGAAAAGCTTTCCGGCGAAATTACTTCCGAAGAAATTGCCCGCCGTGAGGATTTCCGCGAAGTTACCACGTTTACAATCGACCCGCGCGACGCAAAAGATTTCGACGATGCCCTTTCGCTCCGTGCCACAAAGGACGGAAACTGGGAAGTTGGTGTTCACATTGCCGACGTTTCCCATTATGTCAAGGAGGGAGACGTCATAGACCGCGAAGCAGTTAAGAGAGCAACGAGCATTTACCTTGTTGACCGAACCATTCCCATGCTTCCCGAAAGACTGTGCAATTATCTGTGCTCGCTTCGCCAGGATGAGGAAAAACTTGCCTACAGTGCCATTTTCAAGATGAATGATAAGGCGGAAATTCTTTCTTGGCATCTTGCCCACACGGTAATAAAGAGCAACCGCAGGTTCACTTACGAGGAAGTACAATATATATTAGAGGAAAACGGCGAAGCTTCGCCCGAAGACCTTGCGCTTCCCGGCAGCCACCCGCAGGTTGTGGAATCGGACAAGCCTGTCGGCGAATTTGCCGAAGAGCTCATAACGCTCAACCGCCTTGCAAAATTGTTGCGCCAAAAGCGTTTTGCCAACGGTTCCATTGCTTTCGACCGTCCCGAAGTGCGTTTCGAGATTGACGAGAAGGGGCACCCCGTGTCCACATACGTAAAGATTGAGGAGGATGCCAATAAACTTGTCGAGGAATTCATGCTTCTTGCCAACAAGAGTGTTGCCGAGAGTGTGGGCATAGTGCCTAAGGGCAAAAAAGCCAAGGTTCTGCCTTACCGCATACACGATGTTCCGGAGCAGACCAAGCTTGAGAACCTTCGAGCCTTTATTTCACGTTTCGGTTACAAGCTTAAAACCGAAGGTTCCAAAGGTGATGTGGGCAGGAGCATTAATCGTTTGCTCTATGATGCGAGAGGAAAAAAGGAACAGCAGCTTATTGAAACCGTAACGCTTCGTGCCATGCAAAAGGCGCGCTACAGTGTACACAACATAGGGCACTACGGACTTATGTTCAAGTATTATACCCATTTCACATCCCCCATTCGTCGTTATCCCGATACTATGGTTCATCGCCTTCTCACTCGTTATGCCGAGGGCGGGCGTTCTGCTTCTGCCACAAAGTATGAAGAGCTGTGCGAACATTCGAGTGCCATGGAGCAACTTGCGGATGCCGCAGAACGTGCGAGCATCAAATACAAGCAGGTGGAGTTTATGGCGGACCGTCTGGGACAGGAGTTTGACGGTACGGTGAGCGGTGTTACCGAATTCGGACTTTATGTAGAGGTTGACGACAGTAAGTGTGAAGGAATGGTGCCTTTGCGCGATCTTGCGGACGATTATTACGAATTTGACGAGAAAAACTATCGCCTTGTGGGTCGTCGCCGCCATCGCAGCTATTCCATCGGCGACAAGGTTAGGATAAAAGTGGCGCGTGCCAATCTTGATCGGCGTTTGCTCGACTTTACGCTCGTAACGGAGCATGGAAATTCGGGCGCAAACAAGACCGAGAACACCGCAAATGCCGCAAAGGGCAAACATTCCGGCGGTAAAAAACGCAAACAGGGCAGAAAGCATTAACCCCTGCTTTTGCCGGAAAACGGGCAAAAGTTGCGATTTTCTGCAAAAGCCTGTGTACTAAGAAATTAAGGCAAATTACAACGGGTTTGTAAGTTGTTGTTTGTCAGATACTTGAAAAGGCAAAAAATACAAGCCATATATTTTAAAATACAAGGCACTTATTTTAAAATAAGTGCCTTGTATTTTTTGCGATAAGCCATGTGTTTTTTCGGCTTTGCTCATTTTGCGGAAAATTATCTTGATATCGGCTTTGTGGCATCGGCTAACCATTCTTTCACCGCGCCGTCTTTTATCAGCGGTGTGAGACGTTGCCTCACCGTTTCGTGATAATCGTTCAGCCATTGCAGTTCCTTGTCTGTCATAAGTCCGAGGTCAATCGGCGCAGTATCGATGGGGCAAAGCGTAAGCGGCTCGAATTTCAAAAACTTTCCGAATTGTGATTCGCCGGCAGGCACTATGAGCAGCGTGTTCTCGGTGCGCACGCCGAATTTTCCTTCGCAGTAAATGCCGGGCTCGTCAGTAACCGTCATGCCTGCGCGCAGGGGTGCGGGCATGTAGTTCATGCGTATTTGGTGAGGACCTTCGTGAACGTTCAGATATGAACCCACGCCGTGTCCGGTGCCGTGTCCGTAGTTCAGAAAATGCTGCCACATGGCGTAACGTGCCGCACAATCAATCTGTGTTCCGCTTGCACCGTCGGGGAAAACGCATTCCGACAGGGCTATGTGGCCTTTCAACACAAGGGTGTATATTTTCTTTTCCTCCTCTGTGGGATTGCCGAGCGAAATGGTGCGGGTTATGTCGGTTGTTCCGTCGCTGTATTGCGCACCCGAATCAATAAGAATGAAACCATGCGGTTCAAGTTTCACGTCCGAATGCTCGTCTGCCTCGTAGTGAACTATTGCGCCGTGTGCATCATAGGCTGCAATGGTGGCGAAACTCAATCCGCGATATAATTCCTGCTCAGCACGCAGGGAAGTGAGCAGTCTGTCCACTCCCATTTCGGTTATGCCTTTTTTTACTTCGCTCTTCAGCCGGCTCAAAAACGTTACCATTGCCACACCGTCGCGCAGCATGGCACTGTGGAAGCCTGCGATTTCGGCGGAGTTCTTCACGGCTTTCATTTCCTCGGCTATAGAGGGCATGATGACGCATTCGCCGTCGTTGAAAAGCGACTTTATGGCGCAGTTGGTCTTGTTGGAAATCATTGTCCGGCATGCGTGCAAATTCTTCACCGCATCGGCAACTGCCGTGTAGGGCATTGTTTCCACGCCCGATAGGGAAAGATGCTCCCTAACTTCGTCGGAAACTTTCGCGGGATTGACAAAAAGCACGTTTTGTCTGTCGGAAAGCAAAAGATATGACACGAAAACGGGATTGCACTCCACATCGTTGCCGCGAAGATTGAGAGTCCATGCAATTTCATCGAGAGCGGTTAGAAGCATTGCATCGCAACCGTTCTCGCGGGCTTTTCCGAGCAGTCGGTGTATTTTGTCGGCGGCAGATTCTCTCGCGTATTTCAGCGGATGCACCTCGATTTTATCCGTGGGAAGCTCCGGACGGTTGTTCCAAACCTCATTGAACGGATCTTCGCACAGTTCCGCCGAAATGCCACGGGGAGAAAGCTCACTTTCGAGCATTTTCAGCATGGCGGGAGTGCACAGGCTTCCGTCTATACCCGCTTTGGCGTTTTCGCTGAACGTTTCCGCCAGCCACGTGCCTATGGAAGGCGTGTCGGGAAGCCCGTCCTTCATGAGCGTAAAGGGTGTGCCTTCAAGCTGTTGCCCTGCGGCGAGGAAATAGCGGGAATCGGTCCAGAGCGCAGCCTTTTCGAGAGTTACCACGGCAGTCCCCGCCGAACCGTTAAAGCCCGAAATCCATTGTCTGCACTGCCAGTGAGCCGGCGTGTACTCGCTCATGTGCGGATCGTTTGAGGGAATTATAAACGCATCAAGTTTCTTCTTTTTCATATATCCGCGCAGCTTTTCCACGCGGCATGTTATGCTTTCGTTCTCTTTCATTTTGTGTAAATTTGCAGGGCTAAGTTACGTTTTTTTACAATGCCGCGATAACCGTAAGGGAATAATAAGCGGCTGAAACGGACATAATGGCACATAAAAGTTAAAAATGCGCGAAAAAGCCCAAGGATTATTGAAAAACTTGCTAATTTTGCCGCGCAATAAAGAATATCATGCCAAACTCAGACGATAAGATAAAAACGATAGACGTTAAAAAGGTGCTTGAGTCCAAGCTGGGCAGCAAAGTACGCTTTGTACCGAAATGCGTATTGAATTGGCTTAGAAAGATTCTGCACGAGGACGAAATAAACGAGTATCTTGACGAAGTAAAGGACATAAAGGGCGTGAAATGGCTCGATGCCACCCGCAAATACCTTGACATGCGCATAAAGATAGAGGGTGAAGAAAATTTTCCCTCCCCCGAAAACGGTCCTTATACCTTTGTATGCAATCATCCGTTGGGAGGTCCCGACGGAATAGGCATTGGCGCGGTGCTTGCCGACCGTTACGGCGAAAAACTGAAGTATCTTGTGAACTCCTTTCTCATGTTTCTGCCGGGGCTGAAGCCTCTCTGCATTCCTGTAACGGTTTCCGGAGCGCAGAACCGCAATCTTCCGCAGCTCATAAAGGAAGGTTTTGAAAGCGATAACAATATACTCATGTTTCCTGCGGCACTTTGCTCGCGCCGCCATGGAGGTGTGATCCACGATGTGGCTTGGAAAAAAACTTTCATCACCAGAAGCGTGGCAACAAAAAGGGATGTAGTGCCAATGCACTTCAGCGGAAGAAATTCAAATCGCTTTTACCGCATAGCAAGACTGTGCGAAATTTTCCATTCGCCCGTAAATTTTGCAATGCTTTTCCTTGCCGATGAAACTTATCTCAATCGTCATAAGGATTTTGTGCTTAAAGTGGGGAAACCTATCCCTTGGCAAACGTTCGACAAGTCGAAAACCGCTTCGGAATGGGCATCATATGTTGAAAGTATATGCTACAGCCTTTGAACAAAGGCATATAAAAATAAGAATATCATAACCGTTAAATGGAAGAAAGAATAATTGATCCGGTACCTCGCGAACTTCTCGCACAAGAACTGACTCCGGAACGCTGTTTGCGGCATACAAACAAACGCGCAAACGAGATATATGTCGTAACATACCAGAACGCTCCAAATGTAGTTCGTGAAATCGGACGCTTGCGCGAGATTGCGTTCCGCGCTGCGGGAGGCGGCACGGGCAAAGCCTGTGATCTTGACGAATTCGACACAATGGATGTGCCGTATCGCCAACTTATTGTATGGAATCCCGAGACACAGGAAATACTTGGTGGCTACCGCTATCTCCCGGGATCGCTTTTCAAAATGGGAAAAGACGGTCAGCCGTTGCTGGCAACAAGTCATATGTTCCACTTCTCTGACAAGTTTATAAAGGAATATATGCCTTACACCGTGGAACTCGGACGTTCTTTTGTGGCAGTGGAGTATCAGAGCACCCGTCCGGGTTCTCGTGGTTTGTTTACCCTTGATAATCTTTGGGACGGGCTTGGCGCGCTGACTTTCCTGGTGAAAGGCATGAAATATTTCTTCGGAAAAATGACAATGTATCCCTCGTTCGACCGCAAAGGACGGGACATGATTCTGTTTTTCCTGCAAAAGTATTTCGGCGACAAGGACAATCTCGTAACGGCAATGAATCCCATTCGGATAGAAACCGACCGTAACTATCTGCAGCAGCTTTTCGCAGGCACGAACTTCAAGGAAGACTATAAGATTCTTAATACCGAGGTCAGGAAACTCGGTTTCAACATTCCGCCATTGGTTAACGCTTACATGGGATTGAGTCCCACGATGAAAATGTTCGGTACGGCGGTGAACGATACGTTCGGAAATGTGGAGGAAACGGGAATTCTGATTGATGTGGACGAGATTTTCGAAGAGAAACGCCTTCGCCACATCGACACGTTCGTACAAAAGAATCCCGATTCGCTTTCTATTTTGCGCGATGTGCTCAAAGCTCCGGGAAACAAACGGAATTGAACCATACTAAACGAAGCCTTTGCCGATTTTGCAGAGGCTTTTTTTGTGCGTTCGGGCGCAATGTGAGTTTTTTACGGCAAAAAGCAGCAAAAGGTAAAAAATAAACGTTGGCGGCGTGCCTTTTTCCGAATTTGAAAAAAAGAATAATTATATTTGCAATGATAAAAGAAATCACTTACCTAAATTTATAAATTAATGAAAAAGATTGTCGCAGCTTTCGCGCTGCTTATGTTTGCTGTTACCATGGGCTTTGCCCAAGACAAAGGAATCGTTGTGGACATTTGGCCCGACGGTCTTCCAAATACAAACGGTGTGGATTTGACAAAACCCTTTGACGATGCCACGAGAAACTACAAGCCGCAGATTACGGTATACCTTCCCGAAAAATCAAAGGCTACGGGTCAGGCGGTGCTCTGTATTCCCGGTGGCGGATACGGTGTGGTGTGCTACGACACGGAGGGATTCAACTGGGTGCCCTATTTCCTTGACCACGGAATAGCCATTGCGGTTTTGAAATACCGTCTGCCTCACGGGCAATCGGCTGTGCCGGGAAGCGACGCAATGGAAGCAATGCGCATATTGCGCAGAAATGCCGGCAAATGGGGATTCTCGCCCGACAAGATAGGTGTTATGGGGCACAGCGCGGGCGGACATCTTTGCGCAACCGTTGCTACGCATGCCACAGGTGATGCGCGTCCCAACTTCCAGATTCTCATGTATCCGGTAATAACCATGGACAAGACATTCACCCACATGGGAACTCACAACAGCCTTATCGGCGAAAATCCGTCGGCTGAAGTGGAAAACTATTTCAGTCTCGAAAAACAGGTTAAGCCCGGGCAGTCTCCGGCAATTATTTTCGTTACCGACGACGACCGCATTGTGCCGGTAGAAAACAGTGTTGTTTATTACCAAGCCCTTCACAAGGCGGGCATTCCCGCTTCGCTTCACATTTATCGCTCCGGCGATCACGGTTTCAGCTGTCATAAAAATTTCAAATGGCATGAAGGCGAAATGGTTGACCTGTTCAAATGGCTCGGAGACTTGAATAACAAATAAAAGCATAAAATAAAATCATGAAGAAACTCTTAGGAGCTTTGCTCTTGCTGTTTATGGGGGCTTTTACAGCTTCTGCACAGAAAACTTTCACCGTTGATGTATGGCCGCAAGGGCTTCCGAACACCAACGGAAGGGATCTCACCGAACCTTACAACGATCAAACGCGCAACTTCAAGCCGCAGATGTTTGCTTATCTTCCCTCTGCCGACAAAGCTAACGGCAAGGCTGTGGTAGTATTGCCAGGAGGAAGCTACTGGGGTCTTGCCACGGAATCCGAAGGCAAGGACTGGGCACCGTTTTTCAACGAGCGCGGAGTGGCGGTGTTTGTTCTTACATACCGCATGCCCAACGGATTTACACAGGTGCCCGAAAGTGATGCTTTCGAAGCCATGCGCATTGTGCGCCGCAACGCCAAAGATTGGAACATTGACCCGCACAAGGTGGGGATAATGGGACACAGTGCGGGCGGACACCTTTGTTCCACGGTGGCAACCCACTCCGTGGGCGACGCATGCCCCGACTTCCAGATTCTCATGTACCCCGTCATATCCATGGATCAGGCTATAACCCACGCCGATTCGCGCAAGAATCTGCTCGGTCCCAATCCCACGCCCGAAATGGACAAGACTTACAGCAACGATTTGCAGGTTAAGCCAGGACAGGCTCCTGCAATTCTGTTCCTTAGCAATGATGACGGCGCGGTTCATCCCGAAAATTCGGTGCGTTACTATCTTGCGCTGAAAAGGGCGGGAGTTGACGCTTCCATGCACATATTTCCTACCGGCGGACACGGCTATGGAGCGAAAAAAGATTTCAAATATCACAAACAGATGTGCGATGAGCTTTCGGCATGGCTTGACCATTTGAAATAATCACCAATCATCATAAAGAATCTATGCCCGGAGAGCAAACACTCTCGGGGCATTTTTGTTTCCGAAAGGGCATAATTTTACGGCTTTGTAAGTTGCTGAAAATCAGATGTCGTTTTTCGCGAAAAATACAAGGCACTTATTTTAAAATAAGTGCCTTGTATTTTAAA
>ENA-OUQH01001127-OUQH01001127.1-human-gut-metagenome-genome-assembly--contig:-NODE-1127-length-18286-cov-4.129669_pt1 | contig 18286 bp, 14 predicted proteins | sample MGYA00237948_ERZ548828 | MGnify/ENA primary metagenome ERZ548828 (study PRJEB26490, sample SAMN05194711) | human gut metagenome | biome: terrestrial biome; feature: human-associated habitat; material...
ATGCCTTCATCAGGTTACTTCTTGTCAGGTATTCATTTGCTGAGAATACTCCGTTGGCTGTCTCGCCAGGAATTCCCATGAACATCGGAAGACCTGCTCCGGAACCGATGAATACAGCTTCAAAGTTTTCCTCTTCCATCAACTGATCGATTGTTGTTGATTTACCGATTACTACGTTTGGCTCAAAATGTACACCTAATTCTTTTACTTTTTCGATTTCTTTCTTTACGACTTTCTCTTTTGGAAGACGGAACTCTGGAATACCATATACAAGTACTCCGCCAAGCTCATGAAGTGCCTCAAATACTGTTACTTCATAACCAAGCTTTGCAAGGTCTCCGGCGCATGTAAGTCCGGACGGACCAGAACCGATAACTGCAACTTTATGTCCATTTGTCTTCTCAGGTTTTGCAGGTTTAATGTCATGCTCAAGAGCGTAATCAGCAACGAATCTTTCAAGTTTACCGATTGAAATCGGGTCACCTTTGATTCCACGGATACATTTGCTCTCGCACTGGGACTCCTGCGGACATACACGGCCACAGATAGCAGGAAGTGCTGAGGACTCTCCGATTACTTTATAAGCTTCCTCAATATTACCTTCTTTTACATGACTAATAAATCCTGGAATATTGATAGATACAGGACAGCCCTGGATACATCTTGCATTCTTACAGTTGATACAGCGCTGTGCCTCTTCCATTGCTTCTTCTTTGTTATATCCATAACATACTTCTTCGAAGTTTGTTGCTCTTACTTTTGGATCCTGTTCTCTTACAGGAACTCTCTCTAATACATTTGCCATTATTTGTCACCTCCGCAGTTTCCGCATCCACCATGATGAGTGTCACCTTCCTGTAATTTCAGCATTGCACGACCTTCTTCTGTCTTGTAAAGCTGCTGTCTCTTCATAGCGTTATCAAAATCAACGAGATGTCCGTCAAACTCTGGTCCGTCTACGCATGCGAATTTCACTTCGTCTCCAACGATCAGACGGCAGGCACCGCACATTCCTGTACCATCAACCATGATCGGGTTCATGCTGACAACTGTCGGGATCTCCAGTTTCTTTGTAAGGAGACAGACAAATTTCATCATGATCATTGGACCGATTGCAATACATACATCATATTTGTTTCCATTATTTACAAGTTCTTCGACCATTGTTGTAACCATTCCAGCATGTCCGTAGGAACCATCATCTGTACATGGGTAATAGTTACCAGATACAGCTTCCATAGCATCTTCAAGGATCAGCATATCTTTTGTCTTTGCTCCGACAATAACATCTGCTGCTACGCCGTGTTCATGTAACCATTTTACCTGTGGATATACAGGAGCAGCTCCAACTCCACCTGCTACGAATAAGATTTTTTTCTTTTTCAAGTCTTCTATGTCTTCTTCAACGAGCTCTGAAGCACAACCAAGAGGTCCAGTGAAATCACGGAATGAATCCCCGGCCTTTAAGTCAGCCATCTTTACAGTAGATGCTCCGACTTCCTGGAATACGATTGTAATAGTACCTGCTTCTCTGTCATAGTCACAGATTGTAAGTGGGATACGTTCTCCCTTATCGTCCATCTTAACGATAACGAACTGTCCAGGCTGGCAGTGTCTTGCAACACGTGGTGCCTCAACATCCATAAGATAAATCTTGTCAGCTAATTTTTCAGCTTTTAATATCTTATACATCTTGCTTCCTCCTAATTCTAACCCCCATTGAAATACCGGGAATAATAATAATCATCTATATAATGATACAACATTGTTATGAAAATATCAAGTAACTTGCTGTGAATTTAATTTCTAAATAAATTCTGAAAACCGCACCAAAAACGGCAAATATTATTATAATACCTGCCGTTTCATCATTATTTTATTAAAATTATTTTTTTAACATTGTTGTTAATTAAAAATCAACTTCTGTTCCATAATAAATACATGTAAACAGTCTTTCCATTGTAGCTGGATCAATTGTTCTTGGATTAGAACCTGTACAGGCATCTCCAACAGCATTTTCAGAGATTGTAGCAATTTTTTCTTTAAATTCATCTTCTTTGATTCCGAAATCCTTTAATGTAGCCGGAATATTTAAGATAACATTAAATTCATTGATCTTCTCACAAAGACTGTTGATGAGTGCTTTTTCAGATGCTCCACCAAGTCCTACAAATCTTGCAATTTCAGCATATCTCTTAGCTGCTACAGGATCTTTTGCATTATATTTGATTACATATGGAAGATACATTGCATTTGCAAGACCATGTGTAATATGTCCTGTAGAGAATGCAGCTCCTGTTTTATGAGCCATAGAATGTACGATTCCAAGTAATGCATTAGAGAATGCCATTCCAGCCAGACACTGTGCATCGTGCATTTTTGCTCTTGCTTCCATATTGCATCTGTAGGATGCCGGAAGATAATCAAATACCATCTCGATTGCTTTGAGTGCAAGCGGATCTGTATATGGACAGTTCAATGTAGATACATATGCTTCAATCGCATGTGTCAAGGCATCCATACCTGTGTAAGCAACCTGCTTTACAGGAAGTTCAGCTACAAGAGCCGGGTCAACAATTGCAACATCTGGTGTGATGTTAAAATCTGCCAGAGGGTACTTGATTCCTTTTGCATAATCTGTGATAACAGAAAATGCTGTTACTTCAGTTGCAGTTCCGGAGGTTGAAGGAATTGCTGCAAATTTTGCTTTCTGTCTTAATTCCGGGAAACTGAATGGTGTAATCAGATCTTCAAATGTTATTTCCGGATACTCATAGAAAGCCCACATAGCTTTTGCTGCATCAATCGGTGATCCACCACCCATAGCTACGATCCAGTCAGGCTCGAATTCCTGCATAGCCTTTGCACCTTTCATTACAGTTTCAACAGACGGGTCTGGTTCTACACCTTCGAAAAGAGCAACTTCCATTCCAGCTTCTTTCAAGTAGTCTTCAACTTTTGCAAGGAATCCCTGGCGTTTCATTGCGCCGCCACCAACAACAACGATTGCCTTTTTACCTTTTAAGTTCTTCAGCTCTTCTAAAGCTCCTTCTCCATGATAAATGTCTCTTGGTAATGTAAATCTTGCCATGATTTTTCTCCTCCATAAAATAATTGCGTTAAAAAATTATCACAGTTGCATTATAGCATTGATAATAATTTAACGCAATATTTTTCTGGTAATTTTTTCTTTTTTTACATAATAAGATAACAATTATTGGTTATCATACATATAATTTCTAGTGGTAATACCACTCATACGCCCCTTTCCATTGACAAGTACGACTTTAAAAAGAGTTTCTCCCTTTGGCATGTCGATTGGCCCGGTATATTTTGTAGATGCTGTTGTCGGGTCTGTACCGTCTGTCGTGTAATATGCAGTATAACCCTCCGGTACTTTTACTTCAATCGGAACTGCTTCATCGTACTGGCCTGTTGACGGGGAGACCGCCGGTGCATCTTCTACAGGAAATTCTACCGTGTAAGTCTTCTTACCGATTGCACTCGGCACCCCTTTTTTGTTGACAGCAATTGCTTTTATGGTTGTCTCACCCTCGCTGATCTGTATGCCTTCACTAGTGTACTTCGTACTTGTCAGATCAGGATCTGTACCATCCGTTGTATAGTAGATTGTATCTTTATCTGCAGTCAGAAGTAATTTTTGGACATCATCATAAGTCGTAGAATCCTCCAGACTGAACTTTGGTTCATCTACAACATAATCGCTTAATTTCTCCAACATGGAGTCATTGACAGAATCCAAAAGTTCTGGAATTTCCATGTTCTGATCTGATTTCAAATAAAAATCCATACAAGCTTTATAAAGTTCAACATTACCAGATTGCTTGCTAACTGCTTCTTCAAATAATGTTGTACCTTCATCTGTCTTATCCTGTGACTGATAAACATCTGCAAGACCTGTGTAAGCATCTGCTTTTTTAGTATTTTTGGAAATTGCCTGTTTATAATAAGCTTCTGCAGTGGTATAATCTTTTGACTGCGCGGCTTTTTGTGCTTTTTTCATAATCCCGTTATAGGAATTCTGATATACAACATAGAATCCGGCCCCTGCTAATACTACGATTGCAGCCATAATAAGCAGGACGATTCGTCTTTTTCTGCGCAAAGCTTTCTTTCTTGCTGCTTTTGCGCTCTGCCGTTTTCTTCTTTCCTTTTCAGTTAGCATCTGCCCCGTAGTATTCCCGGTCATTCTTCTTCCAGTCATAGCCGCTGTTGTTCGTGATGCACTTCTTCCTGTATTTCTGCCAGCAGATTGTCCTGTCCTGTTATTATTTCTGCGTTTTTGATTTATATATTGATCGAGCTCCGATTCCTGCTCATTGCCATCTAATTGGATCTGAGCCGTTAACATTTCTTCAAGTGGATTGTAATCTGGTACAATCTGTACCTCTCGCCCACATTTTTCACAATATAATTCCCCTTCTGGTATTTCTGCCTTACAATACCTGCATTTCATTGTCTATACTGACCTCCTCTGATTATTCAGTAGTATTTATATTTTGTATGTATTGTTCAAATTCTTCTGGTGTCATGAGGATTTTGCGCGGTTTTGTTCCCTCTTCGCCACCGACGATCCCCGCTTCACACAACTGATCCATAATACGTGCCGCACGGTTAAAGCCAATCTTGAACGCTCTCTGCAACATCCCTATGGAAGCCTTGTCCTTATCAATGATAAGACGACCTGCATCTATAAAATAGGCATCTCGCCCATTACTTTCATCGGCACCTGGTCCGTTTGAAGATACCATGCCAATATTGGATGTATTTACATGATTGACAACTTCTTCATCGTAATTGGCATTTCCATTTTTGTCAATTAAATAATCAACAACTTTCTGTACCTCTTTATCCGATACAAAAGCTCCCTGGACTCGTACCGGTTTCTGATATCCGGATGGATAAAAGAGCATATCTCCTTTTCCAAGTAATTTTTCAGCGCCATTCATATCAATGATGGTTCTGGAATCCACTCCCGAAGTTACAGAAAATGCGATTCTGGACGGCATGTTAGCTTTAATCAATCCTGTAATAACATTGACAGACGGACGCTGTGTTGCAATGACCAGATGAATTCCTGCTGCTCTTGCAAGCTGTGCCAGCCGGCAAATTGCTTCTTCAACTTCGCCAGGCGCAACCATCATAAGATCTGCAAGCTCGTCTACAATAATGACAATCTGCGACATCTTATGTCCTTTTGCTTCATCTGCATGATCCGGCATAGATTCAATTTTCGCATTATATCCTTTGATATCACGTACATTCAATGACGCAAATGCCTGATAACGCCTTGTCATTTCAGCTACTGCCCAGTTCAGAGCACCAGCTGCCTTTTTCGGGTCTGTCACCACGTCGATCATCAGATGTGGAATGCCTTTGTAAACACTTAATTCTACAACTTTAGGATCGATCATAATTAATTTGACTTCATCCGGAGTTGCTTTATAAAGGATGCTCATGATTAATGTATTAATACAGACAGACTTACCGGAACCTGTAGCACCTGCGATCAGCACATGTGGCATCTTTGCTATATCTGTAACGACAACCTTACCTCCGATATCTTTTCCAACTGCAAACGATATTTTAGAGGTACTGTCTTTAAATTCTTTGGACGCTAAAAGATTTCCAAGCATGACTGTAGAATTTTCCTTATTCGGAACTTCAATTCCGACAGCTGCTTTTCCCGGAATCGGTGCCTCGATTCGAATATCTGCGGCGGCCAGGTTCAGCTTGATATCGTCTGCCAGTCCGACAATCTTACTTACTTTCACACCCATTTCCGGCTGAAGTTCATAACGCGTGACAGCAGGACCACAGCTTACATTTGTAACTGTTACATTTACTCCAAAATTCGCCAGGATCTCCTGAAGCTTCATAGCAGTTTCCCGAAGCTTTGCATCCGATTCCTGACGTCCTTCACTACCACGATTCAGAAGTGATACCGGTGGCATTTTATATGCTTTTGTTCTTACAGCCGCTGTTGTCTTCGCAGCTTCTGCTGCAACACGCGCAACTTCATCGGCAACTGGAGCTGCACCCATCTTGCTTTTTCGCGCAGAACTTCCAGAAGAAGAGTCTGTCAGATTTTTATCTGACTGTGTAACATCAAAGGGTTCCTCCGTCACATCTGATTCTTCCGGGATATCTTCTACCGGAATATCAGGAGCTCTGTTGATCACAAATTCCGGCTGTTGTTTTTTATCTTCTGCCGGCATCATTTCCGGATCACTCTTTATCTCCTTCATCTCAGGTGACTGGAACTTATCAGAAAGTCTGGTTGCCAGAGAAACTCCTGTTACGCGGTGGTCCGATCGTTTTTCGTTGGATTTTGTGTTTTTGGCACCTCTTTGTTCCTGCTCACGCATCTTAGCACGCTTAGCTTTACGTTCTTCTGAAATTTTACGTCTTCTTTTGGCATCTTCTCTTGCGCGGCCATAGGCCTGATCACCTTTTGCTTTTACTCCCTTTAAAGCAGATTTACCAGTAATGATCACTCCACAGATAATCATACAGATTATTACAATTACATATGTACCTGCCACTCCGACTGCGGGTATAAGAAGGTTTGCAATAAAGCTACCAAGTCTTCCGCCCATCTCATGAATCAGGTCTAAAAGTGTACAGGTAAGGATCATAAAAACCAGCACAAGCGCAGATTTTATATATGCGATTCTATTTTCTTTATTTGATATTAAAAATGATACGATTCCAAACAGTAAAAATGGGACAAGATAGGCAACGATCCCAAAGCCGTGCTTTAGAGCCCCGGATACATGATTGCCAATGTTTCCGCCAAATCCGAAATTACTGATCAATAGTAAAATACTGACTGCCAGAGTAACCCAGACAAAGATTTCCTCCCCTAAAAAACTTTGTTCGGTCTTTTTTTTCTTTGTCTGCTTTCTGCCAGTTTTCTTTTTTGACTTTGCAGCCATATTTTTTACTCCCCCTTATGCGCAAAACATATCACACTATAGTATACATGAATGATTATTTTTCGTCAATCATCTGGTGAAGTTTCCTTAATGCATGGCTCATTCCTCCAACTTCATCAATCAGACCTTCCCTGACCGCATCTTCTCCTTCCAGAAGTGTGCCGACATCTTTGACAAGTTCCGTCGGATTAAGCATCAGTTCTTCGATACGTTCTTCGTTCATATGGGAATGAGCTGCAAGAAACCCTGTAATGCGTTTTTGAGTCCGGATCATATTTTGGAGACTTTGCTGTACTCCAATAAACATGCCATTTGATCTGACCGGATGTATGATCATAGTTCCGCTCGGGACGATAAATGAGTAATCTGCCGCCACTGCCAGCGGTCCTCCGATAGAATGGCTGCCTCCAAGGACTAGAGAAACTGTCGGTTTACTAATAGAAGCAATCATCTCTGCAATAGATAGTCCTGCTTCCACATCCCCGCCCATTGTATTTAAAAGGATCAGAAGTCCATCAATCTCTTCGCTGTCTTCTACTTCAGCCAGCATCGGCAAAAGATGTTCGTATTTTGTCGCTTTTGTATTCCCGGATACCGCTTCATGACCTTCAATCTCTCCAATAATTGTCAGAAGACGTACATTATGTTTCCGGTTATTAGAGTCAAGTTTCATGCTGCCGGTTTCTTTCATTTCATCTCTTTTTTCCTCAGTTGTTTCTTTTTCCATAAAAAATACCTCCATACTTTTTTCTTAGTATGGAGGTATTTGAATACTTTTATACCTGTTCAAGTGCCTGACTTAAATCAGCAATAATATCATCAATATTTTCAATTCCAACACTGAAACGGATCAGATCCGGCTGTACTCCAGCTTCTTTTAACTCCTGATCATTCATCTGACGGTGTGTGTGACTTGCCGGATGGAGAACACAGCTTCTTGCATCTGCAACATGAGTCACGATTGCAATCATCTTCAGGCTGTCCATCATGCGGACTGCTTCCTCTCTTCCACCCTTCAGACCAAAAGTAATGACTCCACAAGTTCCGTTTGGCATATATTTCTTAGCAAGTGCATAATGTTTATCACCTTCTAGCATCGGACAACTTACCCACGCTACTTTTTCATGTGCCTGCAGATATTTTGCAGCTGCCAGAGCATTTTCACAATGACGCTCCACACGTAATGGAAGCGTTTCAAGCCCAAGATTCAGAATAAATGAATTCTGAGGTGATGGAATGGAACCTAAATCTCTCATTAACTGAGAAGTGGCCTTTGTAATATACGCAGCTTTTCCAAATTTCTCTGTGTATACGATTCCGTGATATGTCTCATCCGGAGTTGTAAGTCCCGGAAATTTATCTGCATGGGCAGCCCAGTCAAAGTTACCACTGTCAACGATAGCTCCTCCGACACATGTGGCATGTCCATCCATGTATTTTGTAGTAGAATGTGTTACGATATCTGCACCCCACTCGAACGGACGGCAGTTGACCGGTGTTGCAAATGTATTATCCACAATAAACGGTACGCCATGTGCATGAGCAGCCGCTGCAAATTTCTCGAGATCTAATACTACAAGAGCCGGATTGGCAATGGTTTCACCAAATACAGCTTTTGTATTCTCTTTGAATGCGGCATTTAACTCTTCTGTCGTACATTCCGGATCAACAAATGTTGCATCAATGCCCATCTTTTTGATTGTATGGGCATACAAGTTATAGGTACCGCCATATAATGCAGAAGCACATACAATATGATCTCCTTCTTCACAGATATTCATAATGGCATAGAAGTTCGCTGCCTGACCAGAAGATGTCAGCATTGCTGCAACTCCGCCTTCCAAATCGCAGATTTTTGCTGCCACTGCATCATTGGTTGGATTCTGCAGTCTTGTATAAAAATATCCGGATTCCTCCAATGCGAACAGACGACCCATCTGATCGCTGCTATTGTATTTAAATGTTGTACTCTGATAAATCGGAAGTACACGCGGCTCTCCATTGCCCGGCTCATAACCGGACTGGATGCATTTTGTTTCAATCTTGTAATTACTCATAAGCTTATCCCCTTTTTATGTTTTACTCGTCCCAGTTATGATAAACATCCTGAACATCATCATCATCATCAAGCATATCCAGAGTCTTCTGAATATTTGCGATGTCCTTCTCATCTGTCAGTTCGACATATGTCTGAGGAATCATTGTAACCTCTGCACCTGCCATTGGAATTCCAGCTTCTTCAAGAGCCTGACGTACAGCACTGAAATCTTCCGGTGTTGTAAAGATCTCAAAGCTGTCTTCTTCCTCTGAGAAGTCCTCTGCTCCGGCATCAAGTGCGGTCATCATGAGTTCATCAGAATCCCCGTCGAACTCTTCCTTATCTACAATGATCTGACCTTTTTTATCAAACATAAAGGATACACATCCAGGTGTTCCTACATTTCCCTTACCTTTTGTAAATGCATTCTTTACATTCGTAGCTGTACGGTTTCTGTTATCTGTCAGAGCCTCTACGATAATAGCAGTTCCGTTCGGACCATATCCTTCATATGTAATGTGCTCGTAGTTTGCTGCATTGGCATCCCCTTCGGCTTTTTTGATATTTCTGTCGATGGTATCATTCGGCATATTGTTAGCTTTTGCTTTTGCAATAACATCACGCAGACGGCTGTTGTTAGCCGGATCAGCGCTTCCACCTTCTTTTACGGCAACTGCAAGTTCTTTTCCGATTTTCGTAAAGATCTTACCCTTTGCTGCATCATTTTTCTCTTTCTTATGTTTAATATTGGCAAATTTTGAATGTCCTGACATTTCTATTCCTCTTTTCTATCTGTTTTCACACGTTCTTTATTCTATCACGCCATCGGAAGTTTTTCAATCTTTACTCTTTGAATTGTGTTATCATTCACTTCCAGAACGGTAAATCGGTAGTTCTTATATACTACAATGCACTCTTCGCCTTCATTCGGGATACGTTCCAGCTTGTCGATCATAAAGCCATTGAGTGTTCCATACTCTTCCGTGTCAAATGTAACATGCAAAAGGTCTCCCAGTTTTTCCAGCTCCAGCATACCGCTCGCAATATAGGAACTGGCAGAAAGTACAATGATCAATTCTTCTTCCACGTCATGCTCGTCCATAATATTTCCGACAATTTCTTCCAGTATATCTTCCAGTGTCACAAGACCGGAAGTCTGTCCATATTCATCCATAACAATTACGATGTGGTTTTTCTTTGCCTGCATCTCCTTAAAAAGGCGGTCAATATTCTTAGACTCCGGTATAAAATCTACAGGTCTTATGTAAGAATGTAATTCTTTGACCGGAACATTTCTGTAATTGTTTTTCAAATAGCATGTCATGGCCTCACGCAAATGCATAAAACCGATGATCTCATCAATACTTTCTCTGTAAATCGGAAATCTTGAATAATTCGTCTCCAGCATAAAATGCAGTGCATCTTCCAGAGATTCCTCCTCATCTATTGCCACAATATTCTTCCTGTGAGTCATGATATCCCGGGCGTTCTTATCCATGTATCGGAACACATTACGGATCAGCTTATCCGCGGTCCCCTGTCTGGCCTCGTCCATAATTCTACTTTCTTTCACTCCTTTGATTATGTATGAAGCTCAAAACTGACTTTGATTGCTTCATCTACTTTGTACATCATTTCTTTATCCAGGTGACAAACCATGTCCTTTAAGCGCTGTTTGTCTATGGTTCGGATCTGTTCTAATAATACCACAGAATTCTTTACAATCTGATATTTTCTTGCATCTATCTCTACATGAGTCGGCAGCTTCGCCTTATTCATACGGGAAGTAATCGCCGCACATATGACAGTTGGGCTGTGACGGTTTCCTACGTCATTCTGAATGATCAGCACCGGACGAATCCCTCCCTGTTCTGAGCCGACCACCGGACTCAAATCTGCATAATAGATATCACCACGTCTTACCTGCACAATGTCCACACTCCGATTTTACTATGATACTACAAGTATTTCCAGCTTTTTCGGAAGTATTCTTATATTTTCATGCAAGAATAAAGCAAAATCCATTCACAGGCATCCCAGTCTGGGCTTTTCCCCTTTCTTACTATTACACATCAAAATAATCGACCTGTTCTATGACCTGCCCATTCTGAATGTATTCTCTTGGAATTCTCTTTCCGAGATCACAGACAAATTCATAGTTAAATCTTCCAGACAGATCACTTAAAGTCTCCACCGGAAGAAATTCATCACCATCTTTACCGACCAGTGTTACTTTATCACCAAATTTTACATCTGGAATATCTGTCACATCGACCATGAACTGGTCCATACAAACTCTTCCGCGGATTGGTGCTTTTTTGCCATGGATCAGTACATAACCTTTGTTAGAAAGACTTCTGGGATATCCATCTCCGTAGCCGACCGGAATGGTCGCAAGAGAAGTCTCTTTTTCTGTCACATAGGTTCCGCCATAGCTGACCGGAGTTCCTTCCGGAACTGTCTTTACATAAGAGACATGACTGATCAGTTCCATGGCCGGTCTTAACGGAACATTCTTTTTTTCTACCTCCTCGGAAGGATACAATCCATAAATGGATATTCCGGCACGTACCAGATCCATGTTCGCTTTCTTAATATCAATGATACCGGCACTATTTGAGCAATGGTAAATCGGAAATGAGACACCTCGCTTTTTAAGTTCATCACGCATATAGTTGTATTTTCCAATCTGAACATCTGTATATGCTTTGTCTGTTTCATCTGCTTTTGCAAAATGTGTGAACATTCCTTCTAATTTAAGTCCCGGCATTTTTGAAATTTCTTCAATTGCATCTACACTGTCTTCATGAATCTGGAAACCAAGTCTTGACATTCCGGTATCCAGCTTAATATGAATATATGCATCTTTTCCCATTTTGACCGCAAGATTCGAAACTCCTTTCGCCATTTCTACTGTGTAAGTGGTCATCCGGACTTCATTTTCAATCATTGCTTCCCACTGATCCGGGAAAATGCATCCAAGCACAAGAATTGGTTTTTTTATTTCATTTTTTCTCAAGACGACAGCTTCGTCCAGTGTTGCAACCGCGTAGCCCCAGATATAGTCCACCGGTTCCAGTAACCGGGCAATCTGGACTGCACCATGTCCGTATCCATCTGTTTTGATAACTGCGATCATCTGTACTCCATCTTTGATATTTGCTTTCATCATCTGGAAATTATAAAAAATTGCATCCAGATCCACTCGTTCACATACTCTGCTGTATTGTTTCATAATCTAGTTTTCCTCCTGTATCGTCATGGCTGTTCCTGCCTTTTGTGCAAGTTCCCTTGCGAGAAGACTGTATGCGCCTTGTTCCTTCTCTATAATCTCACCAGCTCTTCCGTGAATATAAACACCGAGAAGCGCTGCTTCCCATTCAGAAAGTCCCTGTGCGAGATACGATGCGATAATGCCTGCCAGCACATCTCCGGATCCGGCTTTTGCCATAGCCGCACAGCCGGATAGATTTACCGCTACCCGCTCTCTCGGCTTTGCAATGGTTGTTCTGGAATCCTTCAGTACACAGGTAACGTCATATTCTTTAACAAATGTACGAAGTGCTGCAATACGATCTTTTTTTACTTCAGCAATCTTCAAACCGCTGATCCGTTCAAATTCTTTCATGTGCGGTGTAAAGATAAAATGTTCACAATCTGCACCACACAGATAATCCATATGTTCAGACAAAATATTAAGTCCGTCTGCATCTATGACACAAGGTTTCTTTGTATATGCAATGGTTTCTTTTAAAATCTTCCTTGCAGTCTTCTTTGTTCCAAGTCCGGAACCTATAGCTACGACATCTGCCCAGTCGATCAAGCGATGTAGTTCATTGACATCATATTTTTCATAAGTTGTAATGATCGCTTCCGGGATCTGGCTCTGTAATATCACGAGATTCTCTTTAGCAGTATAGATCTGCACCAGCCCGGTACCTGTCCTGTAAGCTGCAAGTGCGCCAAGATATGCAGCACCTGACATACCTTTGCTTCCGGTGATCATAAGAAGCTTTCCGTAAGTTCCTTTATTGGAGTCCGCATTTCGTTTCGGAAGAAGTGCTGCATAATCACTGCCCTCCAGTGTACAAACTGTTTCCTCATCTCTTTCCAGTGGAAGTGATACAATTCCGATATCCTCGGATACACAGATTCCTGCATAACTTCTTCCCGGATCAAGTACAAGACCAACTTTCGTCTCCTGAATTGTCACAGTATAGTCTGCACGCACTGCAGTTCCTAATACATTTCCTGTAGTTGCGCAAATTCCGGAAGGAATATCCACGGACATACGGACTGCATCAGACTGATTCACACACTCTATAATCTGTGCATATCTGCCTCCAACCTCCCGGCAAAGTCCAACTCCAAAAATTGCATCGATAATTAAAGTATACGGTTCACTTTCAAATGCTTCTTGCTCAAACTGCTCCTTAAACTGTGCCCCTGTATTTTTCAACTGTTCTATCTGATGGGCAGTCTCTGGTGTGCAGTGATTTCTGTTTCCGACCAGAACTGCTGTTACGTCACACCCTTCCCATGCAAACATTCTGGCAATCGCAAAGCCGTCCCCGCCATTATTTCCAGAACCACAGAGGACACATATTTTATTTAAATTAATTTTCCAGTCTTTAATGTGATCTACACATGCTCTGGCAGCCCGTTCCATAAGTTCCAGGGATGGGATTTTAAGTTCATTTATCGTAAATGAATCTGCCGTTTTCATCTGTTTAGCATCTGGCAAATATCTCATAGTTTTGATTCCTCCTGATAGAAAGAAACGTGCAAAGCCAGGATGCAATCTGAACAAACCTGTCTTTACACGTTATCTCCTTAATTATGTTCTTCCTTGTAGCGGCATATATTATATGACAGCCTCATCAGACTCTCGGATAAATGTACATTCTCAACAATCACACTTTCCGGGAGATTCAGATCTGTATGTGCAAAATTCCATATTCCGTGAACATTGTGATCTGCCAGAAATTTTGCGACTTTGATTGACTCATCCTTTGGAATCGTCAATGCTGCAATATCGATACTGTTCTCATCTACAAATTTCGGAAGCTCGTCCATCATCTGAATTGGAACACCACGAACTTCCTGCCCGTCAAGCTCCGGATTGATATCAAACAATCCTTTTAAGATAAATCCACGCTTTTCAAATGAAGCATAGTTCGCAAGTGCACGCCCCAAATTACCAGCACCAATAATAATAATATTATGATCCTGTTCCAATCCAAGAATTTTTCCGATTTCTGAGTACAGATATTTTACATTATAGCCATATCCCTGTTGCCCGAATCCGCCAAAATTATTAAGATCCTGACGAATCTGGGAAGCTGTTACTTTCATTCTTTTACTAAGCTCATTAGAAGAGATTCGTTCTACTCCCTGCTCGATCAGCTCCCCAAGGTATCTATAATATCTGGGTAATCTACGGATAACTGCCTGTGAAATTCCCCTGTTTTGCATGATCCGTACCTCCTTCCTTCAAAAATTTCTACTCATTATTATAGGCAATCGTTAGTATAATGTCAAACTTTTTAGTTGTTTTTTGTAGTATTTTCGTTATAATAGTATAAGATGATGCCAAAATTATGCGTCCGCAGCGCCGGACGCAGCCTTGCGGCATCTTTATTTCTCAAAATCACAGGATTTTTATCAAGGAGGATAGGATGATACTTGCATGTCACAATATCAAAAAAGCCTTTGGAGAGGAAGTAATTGTCTCCGGCGGCTCCTTTCATATAGAAGACCACGAAAAAGCAGCTCTCGTAGGACCGAACGGTGCCGGAAAGACAACACTTCTTAAGATGATCGTTGGTGAGATACAGGCGGACGGCGGCAATGTTGTTCTGACACGCGGCAAGACGATGGGATATCTGGCACAGCATCAGGATATGAATAATGACCATACGATCTATCAAGAGGTGCGCACAGCAAAAGCCGATATTCTCGACATGGAGCGGCAGATTCGTGAGATCGAACAGGAAATGAAGCATTTAAGCGGAGAACGTCTGGAAGAACGTATGAATACATACCAGCGGCTTACAGCAGCATTCGAACGTGAAAATGGATACGCCTGCGAAAGTGAGATCACTGGTGTTTTAAAAGGACTGGGATTTACAGAAGAAGAATTCGCAAAACCGGTCGCAACTTTATCCGGAGGTCAGAAAACCCGTGTTTCTCTCGGAAAACTGCTCCTCACAAAGCCAGATATTCTGCTTTTGGACGAGCCAACCAACCATTTGGATTTAAATTCCATCTCATGGCTGGAAACTTATCTTCTGAATTATCCCGGTGCAGTACTGATTGTCTCTCATGACCGGTATTTCCTGAACCGGGTTGTAACAAAAGTCGTCGAGATTGAACTTGGCAAGCTTACCACTTTCATGGGCAATTATACAGATTACGCCAAGAAAAAGGAAATGCTCCGTGAAGCCAGAATGAAAGAGTATCTGAATCAGCAGCAGGAAATTAAGCATCAGGAAGCGGTCATTGAAAAGCTCCGCTCCTTCAACCGCGAAAAATCCATCAAGCGTGCAGAAAGCCGTGAAAAGATGCTGGATAAGATGACCCCGGTTGAAAAACCGATGGAACTACATACAGATATGCATTTAACACTGGAACCTTCCTGTGTCAGCGGTAATGATGTCTTAAGTGTCGAGCATTTAAGCAAAGCATTTCCACCACAGATTTTATTTGAAAATATCAGCTTCGAAATCAAGCGAGGGGAACATGTCGCGATCATTGGAGACAATGGAACCGGAAAAACAACAATCCTTAAGATTTTAAATCAGGTACTCAAAGCTGATTCTGGAAGTTTCCGTCTCGGTTCTAATGTAAAGATTGGTTACTACGATCAGGAACATCACGTTCTGCATATGGAAAAAACTATTTTCCAGGAGATTTCCGATGACTATCCTAATCTTAATAACACGCAGATCCGTAAAGTGCTGGCAGCATTTTTATTTACCGGAGATGATGTATTTAAACTTATTGGTGACTTAAGCGGTGGCGAACGTGGACGCGTGTCCCTTGCAAAGCTGATGCTTTCTGAAGCGAACTTCCTGATTCTCGATGAGCCGACCAACCATCTGGATATTACATCAAAAGAAATTCTGGAACATGCACTGAATAATTACACAGGAACGGTTCTTTATGTTTCACACGACCGTTACTTTATCAATCAGACTGCAACACGTATCATGGATCTTGTTAATCATACGTTTGTAAATTATATTGGAAATTATGATTATTATCTTGAGAAAAAAGAAGAACTGACAGCCGCATATTCCAATACGTCTCGCTTAGAAAATAATTCCTCTTCTGCAACTACTGACTTGGCCTCTGATTCAAAGTTAAGCTGGCAGGAACAAAAAGAAGCTCAGGCAAAAGAACGGAAACGCGCCAATGAATTCAAAAAGACAGAAGAACGGATTGGTGTTCTGGAAGATAGAAGTGCTGAAATTGATATTCTAATGGCGCAGGAGGAAGTTTATACGAATTCAGTAAAATGTCAGGAACTTGCAAAAGAACGTGCAGAAATTGACGCTGAACTTGAAACTTTATATGAAAAATGGGAAGAGCTGGCCGAATAAGCCAGCTCATTTTTCTACTCTTCAAAAACACGTTTGATACTATCATAATGCAGGAAGATTCCTTCGTCAGCCAGAGCCTTGATCTCATCAGCTGTTGCAATCTTATATCCTGCAGTCTCTTCTGTCTGAAGATGCAGGTCTTCTTCTTTAAAATCCTTTTCAAAACGATAGACATCTACAAAATAATTGTCGCCTTCTCCAGGATTTTCTCTGTGATAGGTAAACATATAACCGCCCACACAGCCATTTACATCCAATCCTGTTTCTTCCAGTACCTCACGACGTACCGCTTCCTCGGAGCTTTCACCTGCCTGTGCAGCGCCTCCGGAAACTTCCCACCAGCCTGGTGCCCATGCCTTTGTCAGAACGCGGCGGGTAATCAGATATTTTCCATCTGGACGGCGGATCACACCTAACACTGTCAAGTGATACTCATCATCTTTCAGGCACCAGTCATTGCGCTTCATTTTTCGCCCGGTCAGCTGTTTGTTTTTATCATAAATATCCCAGTATTCCATGTATTTCAACTCTTTCTATACTAACTTTTCAGCAATCGCTTTAATAAAGTCTTCACTGTTTAACACTGTTGGATTCGGAAGTGTTGTGATAAGAGCCAGATCTTTTGTCATCTTTCCTTCCTCAATTGTATCAATCGTTGCCTTCTCTAATTTATCTGCAAAATCCATCAGCTCCTGATTTTGATCCAGTTCACCACGTTTACGAAGAGCTCCGCTCCATGCAAAGATTGTTGCAACAGAGTTAGTAGAAGTTTCTTCACCTTTCAAATGCTTGTAATAATGACGCTGTACTGTACCGTGAGCAGCTTCATACTCGTAATATCCTTCCGGTGATACAAGCACGGATGTCATCATGGCAAGAGAACCAAATGCAGAAGAAATCATATCGCTCATAACATCTCCATCATAGTTCTTGCATGCCCAGATGTAGCCTCCTTCAGATTTCATAACACGCGCTACAGCATCATCGATCAATGTGTAGAAATATTCGATACCGGCTTCATCGAATTTTTCTTTATATTCTGCATCAAAGATTTCCTGGAAAATGTCTTTGAATGTGTGGTCATATTTCTTAGAAATTGTATCTTTTGTTGCGAACCAGAGATCCTGCTTTGTGTCTAATGCGTAATTGAAGCAGCTTCTGGCAAAGCTCTCGATAGAACCACAGAGGTTATGGATTCCCTGAGCAACCCCTGGTCCGTCATATTTGTGGACAAGTTCTTTGATCTGTGTTCCATCATCTCCTGTATACACAAGCTCTACCTTTCCAGGTCCAGGAACTTTGATTTCTGTATTTTTATATACATCACCATAAGCATGTCTTGCAATGGTGATTGGCTTTTTCCAATTTTTAACGCATGGCTCGATTCCTTTTACAACGATCGGTGCACGGAATACAGTTCCATCTAAAATTGCCCGGATGGTACCATTCGGGCTTTTCCACATTTCCTTCAGATTATATTCTGGCATACGCGCAGCATTCGGTGTAATTGTTGCACATTTTACTGCTACTTTGTACTTCTTTGTTGCTTCTGCGGAATCAAATGTAACCTGATCATTCGTCTCATTACGATGTTCAAGTCCAAGATCATAATAATCTGTATTTAACTCAATAAATGGATTCAGAAGATGTTTTTTGATCATCTTCCAGAGAATTCTTGTCATCTC
>ENA-OUQH01001134-OUQH01001134.1-human-gut-metagenome-genome-assembly--contig:-NODE-1134-length-18237-cov-4.401826_pt1 | contig 18237 bp, 18 predicted proteins | sample MGYA00237948_ERZ548828 | MGnify/ENA primary metagenome ERZ548828 (study PRJEB26490, sample SAMN05194711) | human gut metagenome | biome: terrestrial biome; feature: human-associated habitat; material...
ATGAGCCATTTCACAAACTGTTCAATCAGGGTATGATCACAGGTAAAAACGGAATCAAGATGAGTAAATCCAAAGGAAATGTTATTTCACCGGATGATCTTGTAAATGATTACGGATGTGATTCCTTACGTATGTATGAGCTGTTCGTAGGACCGCCGGAACTGGATGCAGAATGGGATGACAGAGGAATCGATGGTGTATCCAGATTCCTGAAACGTTTCTGGAATCTGGCTCTTGACAGCATTGAGAAAGATATCCCGGCTACCAAAGAGATGGAGAAGACCCGTCATAAGATGGTATACGATATCACCAGCAGACTTGAGGCCTTCAGCCTGAATACCGTAGTGTCCGGATTTATGGAATACACAAACAAGCTGATCGCTATCGCAAAGCAGAACGACGGCGCTGTTGACAAAGAAACCATCGAGACAGTTACCATTCTTCTTGCGCCATTTGTTCCTCATATTGCAGAGGAGATCTGGGAGAAGCTTGGTCATGAGGATTCCGTTTTCCATGCACAGTGGCCGGCTCACGATGAGGAGCTTATGAAGGATGATGAGATCGAGGTTCCGGTTCAGATCAACGGCAAGACCAAGGCTGTTATCAGTATTCCGGCAGAAATCTCCAAAGAAGATGCGATTGCCGAAGGAAAGAAGGCAGTTGCAGATAAGATTTCCGGAAATATCATCAAAGAGATTTACGTACCGAAGAAGATCATCAATATCGTAGTAAAGTAATAAGATAAATCAAAAACACCCGAAGCAGGGCGGAAGATATTTCTGCCTTTGCCAGGGTGTTTTTTATATGGATAAACATCGTGAAGTAAGTATGCACAAAAATAACTAATGTTATTTAGAAGAAATGCCAAAAATATTTAGGCATTTTAACAGATTTGCCTAGTTTTTGGTCATGCCAATTATATTGTCTATTGTTATTCAAATGGAAAAAACGTACAGTAACACCATGAGTCAGGCAAAGATAGTAAGAAAGCTTTGGTACTCGAAATGCAGTGTGACGGAATGAAGATGTCCGTTTAGCTAGATTGCATATTTACATTGAGAGAAATAAGGAGAGATAGTATGAGCGCAATGAACACACTTAAGAAATTCGGACTTGAACAGGCATTCAATTATGTTTATAAAGATCCGGATAAGAATTTTATCAAGATCATGGACTGGGCAGATAAATTTTCCGGTGGTGGATTTCCTACACAGAGAGCAATGATCCGCGCAGCCATTTCTAATCCGGAACATCCGTATTATCCGTTTATTCATAGATTGGTAACTGATATTGATCCGCATGTTATGAAAACTCTGGTTGCAAACTTCTTTATCAATGCAAATCTTGCAGGCTGGAAGAAACAGGATGAATGCCGTGAGAAATATGGCTGTAATATCCCGTGGGCAATCCTTCTTGACCCAACAAGTGCATGTAACCTGCACTGTACAGGATGCTGGGCAGCAGAGTATGGAAACAAGCTGAACCTCACCTACGATGAGATCGATGACATCATCCGCCAGGGTAAGGAGCTTGGCGTTTATATGTATATTTACACAGGCGGAGAGCCACTTGTAAGAAAAAAGGATCTGATCCGTCTTTGCGAGAAACATAATGACTGTATCTTCCTTTCCTTCACAAATGCAACACTGATCGATGAGGATTTTGCAAATGATATGCTTCGGGTAGGAAACTTTGTTCCTGCAATTTCACTGGAAGGATTTGAGACTGCAACAGATGGCAGAAGAGGAAATGGTGTATACCAGAAGGTTATCAAGGCCATCAATCTTCTCAGAGAGAAGAAGCTTGTATTTGGTATCTCTGCATGTTATACGAGTGCAAATTTCGAGTCTATCACATCAGAGGCATTTTACGACAGCCTGATCGATCTTGGAGCGTACTTTATCTGGTATTTCCATTATATGCCGGTTGGAAATGATGCAGCACCGGAGCTGCTTCCTACTCCTGCACAGAGAAGAGAAACCTATGAGCGTATCCGTAAATACCGTGCAACAAAGCCGTTGTTTGCCATGGATTTCCAGAATGATGCAGAGTTTGTGGGAGGATGTATTGCAGGCGGCCGTCGCTATCTGCATATCAATGCAAACGGCGATATCGATCCATGTGTGTTTATCCATTATTCTGATTCCAATATCCGCGAGAAAACACTTCTGGAAGCACTGCAGTCTCCGATGATGATGGCATATCATGACGGACAGCCGTTTAATGACAATATGTACCGTCCATGCCCGATGCTTGAAAATCCGCAGAAGCTGAGAGAAATGGTAGAAAAATCCGGAGCACATTCCACAGATCTTCAGTCACCGGAGAGTGCAGAGCATCTCTGTGCGAAATGTGACCGGTATGCTGAAAACTGGAAGCCGGTAGCAGAGGAAATGTGGAAGGAAGACCAGGAGAGAAAGGCAGCGAAGAAAGGCTGCTGATCCTGAAACTTAAAAAAGCAGAACTTATGAAAGAGCACGGTACCGGAAACAGGTGCCGGTGCTCTTTTTTTGAAAACGGAGGGATCAGACCATGAAAAAAATGATTGATAACATCAGAAAATATCTGCCGGCGGTGCTCCTTCTTGTGCTTCTCCTTTTCTGTATCCGTTATAGAGAGGATCTGTCTGTGGAAAGGATCTTAAGATATACACCGGAGGAACCTGTTAAGGCTGCATTACTTATGCTTGGGCTTTATGCAGTGAAAAGTGTCTCTTTTATATTTCCAATTGCGATCCTGCAGCTTGCTGTAGGGCATCTGTTTTCTACAGGAACAGCACTTCTGGTGAACTTTCTGGGAAGAGCAGTTACACTGGCAATTCCTTACTGGATGGGACGTTTTTCCGGCTCTTCCATGGTGGAGAATCTTACTTCCAAATATCCGAAGCTGAAAACAGTGGTGGACTATCAGAACGGAAATCCGCTGTATATCTCTTTTTTTATGAGAACGCTGAATTTTTTGCCCGGGGATGCAGTGAGCCTGTTTCTGGGCGCGGTGAAGATCCCGTTTGAAGTATATATGCTGGGCGGGATGCTGGGAACATTTCCGGGAGTTATCCTAGCCACGATATTTGGAGCAAATATCAAGAATCCCGGATCTCCGGCATTCTGGCTCTCCGCAGTGCTTCTTGTGATGATCAGTGTATTCTCGATCCTGATACACAGGCATATTTCACGGAAGAAAAAATAACAGGGCTTTCTCTTCCTGCTTTTACTGAGAGGAAAAATGTAGTATAATTAGTATAATGCAGACAGTAAAGAAAAGAAGGGAAGGAACATGGGGATCGATCATAACAAAAGATTAAAGGAACATTTATATTATTACAGTGCAAGAATCAGCCGGGATATCTCAAATCTGATCAAGTGGCTGGTTCTTGCTGTCATTACAGGATGTATCGTAGGTGCTGCCAGCACACTGTTTTCTTTTACGTTGAAGGCAGTGACCAGTTACCGGAAGGCGCATGAATGGATTTTTCTTTTGCTGCCATTATCCGGACTTGTCATTGTATTTTTGTATGAGAAGCTTGGAAAAGAGGATGGAGGGACCAATCAGGTTCTTTCTACCGTGCGTTCCAGAGATGATGTGCCGATCCTTTCTGCACCACTGATCTTTATCACAACGGCACTGACTCATCTTACCGGTGGTTCTGCGGGACGTGAGGGAGCAGCGATCCAGCTTGGAGGAAGTATTGCCAACCAGCTTGGAAGATGGAGCCATCTGGACGAGGAGGACCGTCATGTAATTGTCATGTGCGGCATGAGCGCGGCGTTTTCCGCGCTGTTTGGAACACCGATGGCAGCGGCAGTTTTTGCGCTGGAAGTGGTCAGTGTGGGCGTGATGTATTATGCAGCACTGATGCCGTGTATGATCGCATCGCTGGTTGCCTCCGGATTTGCGGCAGGAATGGGAGTCACGCCGGAGAGCTTTCATGTGACGGATATTCCTGCGCTTACCATAGAAAGCGGACTGAAAATGGGCGTTGTGGCACTTGGATGCGCAGTTGTCAGTATTGTATTTTGTATTGCACTGAATGGCGCTGCAGGCTTGTATGGCAAATGGTTTAAAAATAAATATCTTCGTGTGGTGGTTGGAGCATGCCTGGTCATTGCAGTCACCTTTATACTGAGAACAAATGAATATATGGGAGCCGGTGCAGAGCTTATTGAAAAAGCGGTGGAAGACGGACAGGCGGATACGTTTGCTTTTTTCTGGAAAATGGTGCTTACTGCACTGACTATGCGTGCAGGATTCTGTGGGGGAGAGATCGTACCTTCTTTCTGCATTGGAGCTACCTTTGGCTGTGTGATGGGTAATCTTATGGGAATTTCTCCGTCGATCTGTGCAGCCTGCGGAATGGCAGCAGTTTTCTGCGGTGTGACCAACTGTCCGATTACTTCGATCCTGATCGCTTTTGAAATGTTTGGATTTAAGGGAGTATCCTTCTATCTGATCGCAGTATCTATCAGCTATGCAGCATCGGGATATTATGGCCTTTACAAGGATCAGACCATTGTGTACTCCAAATATAAAGCAAAATATGTGAACCGACATACCAGATTCTGATATAGAACGAAATGTAAAGGGGTGTGTATACTGGCATAATATCTTATGGAATACTGCATGGACATGGCTGGAAAATATCTGGACATCTGCGGAAATCTGATGTAATATATTAAACGTTAGTATTTACAGAAAGGCAGATTTTAAGGTATGGAAGAGAAGATTCTTGATTTTATCATGGAGTATGCACAGGAGAATGAGGGAGTCCCGTTTCAGGTGATCGAGGAGAATTTTAATATCGTTATGGATGATAAGCTGAAAGATATCATCAGTGATGCGATCTGGGACAGAGACAATGTTTCTGATGTGATCATGGAAAGTGAGCGTTATGTGATCACCTGTTTTGAAGATTAATACAGGGATATCTGTGACCGTTACGGTAATGGAATTAAGAAATCTGATATGAGGAGAATGCATATAGGGCATTCTCCTTTTTTCGTCAATCTGTCAAAAGAATCCAAAGGAATTGAAGTCCCCAAAAAAGAATGGTATCCTAAAGAAAAAAGTAGATGGGGTGGTTGAAATGAACAGCAAATATGAGATCAGCACAAAAGAAAACCGGGAATTCCTGAAAGCATCCTGTGAGGAGCTTTTGAATTTCGGACATCGGTTTCCTTCACCGAATGGAGGTTCCTATTATCTGGGGGACGACGGAACACCATGGAAGGACAGAAACCGGGAAACCTGGATCACCTGCCGTATGGCACATGTATACAGCCTGGGGCTGATGCTTGGTCACGAGGGAAGCGGAGAGCTTGTGGATGCGGCGCTGAAAGGCCTTAAGGGAGAACTTCACGATGACAAAAACGGTGGCTGGTATGCAGGAGTGACACCGGAGGGTGGCATTGTGCCGAACAAACAGTGTTATGCCCATGCATTTGTGATCCTGGCAGCTTCTTCCGCACTGACAGCAGGAAGGCCTGGGGCAAAAGAACTCCTTGAGGAGGCGCTGGATGTTTATGATCAGCATTTCTGGAATGAAGAGGAAGGACTGGCCTGCGATACCTGGAATACAGAATTTACCGTGCTGGACGATTACCGGGGATTAAATGCAAACATGCATACTGTGGAAGCTTTTTTGGCAGCAGGAGATGTCACCGGGGACAAAAAATATCACATCCGCGCAGGCAGGATCATTGACCATGTGATCCAGTGGGCAGAAGATAACTCCTGGAGGATCCCGGAACATTTTACGAAGGAATGGGTGGCAGATCTTGACTGCAACCGTGACCGTCCGGATGATCCGTTCAAGCCATACGGCGCAACACCGGGACATGGAATCGAATGGGCAAGGCTGATCACACAGTGGACGCTTGCAAACTGTGGAGAAGAGAAAGAAAAACTGGAAAAACATCTTCAGGCAGCAGAAAACCTTTACACAACAGCAATAAAAGATGGCTGGAACGCAGATGGTGCACCGGGAATTGTATACACGACAGATTGGAATGGCAAACCGGTGGTACATGACCGTATGCACTGGACTCTTGCGGAAGCGATCAATACCTCTGCAGTTCTTTATCAGGTGACCGGTAAGAAGAAATATGCGAAAGATTATGCTGCGTTTATGAAGTACTTGGATGAAATGGTCATGGATCACGAAAACGGCTCCTGGTTTCATCAGCTGGATGAGCAGAATCATCTGAAAGGAACCGTATGGCCCGGAAAATCTGATCTGTACCATGCACTGCAGTCTACACTGATCCCATATCATAAAGCAGATACGTCTATTGCACCGGCAGTGAAGAAAAAACTGGAGATCTGAACAAAATCGTTTTGCGATTTTTGTTCGTGAGCATGTAACGAAGCGGAGTGCGAATGTTCAATAAAAAAACTTCCTGTGTTTACAGAAAAATTTCTCAGGACAGATACTTGCAGAGATACAGGTATCCGGTCTTGAAGAAATACGAGAACACAGGAAGGTTTTTTGTTGAATAGTTATTACTCCGTAACCTCTTTCAGATCCGAAATATCCGGAGAGGCCATCAGAGAATAGTTGGTGTAATAAACAACGAAACCAGGTTTCGCACCGGCAGGTTTTTTCACATGCTTTTTCTGGATGTAATCAATCTCTACCTTGGGAGCAGAGTGTCCCTTGGAATACCAGGCTGCCAGGCGTCCTGCCTCTTCAAAGGTGCGGTCCGGAAGTTCTCCGTCTTTGGTACGGACAACCACATGGGAACCGGCCATTTTTTTCGCATGGAACCACCAGTCATTTCCGGTTGCGAACTTGAAAGTCAGCTCATCATTCTGGAAATTGTTTTTTCCCACATAGATATCAAAACCGTCACTGGATATGTAGTGGAGCGGTTTGGATTTCGGCTGGGCTTTCTGGCCCTTTTTATTGGTGTAATGACGCTTGATATAGCCGTATTCGGTAAGCTCTTCCTTGATCTGGGAAAGATCGCTTTCAGATCTGGCGATATCCAGAGCATTGGAGATAGATTCCAGATGAGAGATCTCACTTTCCGTATCTGTGATCTGTTCTGTGACGGCTTCCTCTGTACGCTTCAGCTTTCCGTATTTATCAAAATATTTCTTGGAATTCTGTGCAGGTGTCAGCGTCGGATCAAGGGGAATGGTGATCTCCTCATTGGTGTAATAATTCAGCGCTTTAAACGATTTGCAGCCTTCTTCAAGCCCGTATCCGTAGGTATTGATCAGTTCGCCGTAAACTTTGAATTTATCTTTCTTGGCAGTATCGTTCAGCTGTTTTTTCTGGATGTTATATTTTTTTCGGTTACGTTCCAGAGCGGTCTGTACTACACGGCGAAGATCGGAGGATTTCTGGTGGATACGTGTCAGCAGACTTTTGGTAGCATAATAGGTCTCCAGCATAACAGAGACACTGTCAAAGATTTCGCTGCGGTATTCACTGCCAAACTGCTGATAAGGAAAGACACCGTATTCCACAGGCTCCTCTCCGCGGTAGACAATATTTGGGGTGAACTCTCTGTTCCGGATCTGTTCCATAAGGCGGAGAAAGGTATGATAAAGATGGGTGCAGGCTGCCTCATCCAGGGACTGCGATGCATCGCTTCCGTCAATGGATGCACGGTAGCAGATCTCCTCAGCCATTACCGGGCTCATACCTGTGAGTGAAGTGTAAAGCGCCTTGGAAATATTCACAGGCTTTTTACAGATGTGCTGTGTGAACTCCTCCTCGGAAACAGTCAGCGGATTTTCTTTATCCCTGGTATTGGGAATGAAATATTCTCTTCCGGGAAGAACCTCACGGACAGAGCTCATATGGGAAGAGACATGCTTGATGCTGTCCAGGATCATGCCTTTTTCGTCACAGAAGATGATGTTGCTGTGCTTGCCCATCAGCTCCATGATCAGACGCTTTCTGCAGGGATCCCCCAGCTCATTAAGATGCTCCAGCTCAAATTCCACCACACGCTCCATTCCAGGCTGCTTCACATCAAGGATACGGGCGCTTCCGATGTGCTTTCTGAGAAGCATGCAGAAGTTCGGTGCAGTTAAAGGACTGATACGGTTCTTATCTGTAAAATAGATCAGAGGAAGGGATGCGCTTGCACTTAAGAGAAGACGTTTCTGTCCATTTGCGCCCTTTCCTGTGATCAAAAGTTCATCGTTTTCCGGCTGGGCGATCTTATTGATACGTCCGCCTTTTAAATTATCATCGATCTCTGCCACGAGAGCAGAAACTGTAATTCCGTCAAATGCCATGATTTTACCTCCATTTCAACATCAATCATTATAACAGTAAAAAAAGAGTTTGACTAGGGTTTTGGAATGAACTATAATAAATCTGTATGCAATCAGTTACTGTATTTATCAGCAGCTGATAAACTTAAGAGGCAGTATTGGAGGATAACATGATAAAAAGTATGACCGGCTTTGGCAGGGCAGAAGCAGTTTTCAGAGAGCGTAAGGTTTCTGTTGAACTGAAATCCGTCAATCACAGATATCTGGATCTGAACATCAAAATGCCGAAAAGACTCAGCTATTTTGAGGGAGAGATCCGAAATGTGATGAAGACTTATATCCGCCGCGGCAAAGTCGATGTGTTCATCACCTATGAAGACTATACAATGGGCGGAATGGCTCTGAAATACAATGCAGAGCTGGCAAAGGAATATCTGGGCTATCTGAACCAGATGAGTGAGGAACTGGGGATCGAGAATGATATCCGTGTTTCCACACTTTCCAGATATCCGGATGTGTTTACAATGGAAGAGCAGGCTCCGGATGAGGAAGAGCTCTGGAATTTTCTGGAGGGTCCGCTTCATGAGGCCTGCCGGAAATTTGTGGAGACCCGCCAGCGTGAGGGTGCTAATCTGAAACAGGATCTTCTTGGGAAGCTGGACGGACTGGAAGCAAAGGTCGATGTAGTGGAAAAACGTTCTCCGGAAGTAGTGAAGGCTTATCGGGAGAAACTGGAAGCCAAGATGCACGAGCTACTTGAAGATAACCAGATCGATGATTCCAGGATCGCCGCAGAGGTGATACTTTTTTCAGATAAGATCTGCAATGATGAGGAGACGGTACGTCTTCGAAGCCACATCCACGGAATGAGAAAGATCCTGGACGAGAACGAGGGCGTGGGACGTAAGATGGATTTCATGGCACAGGAGATGAACCGTGAGGCGAACACTATCCTGTCTAAATCCAATGATCTTATTGTATCCAACGCGGCCATCGATCTGAAGACAGAGATTGAGAAGATCCGTGAGCAGATCCAGAATATCGAGTAACCGGGCAGGAAACAGGCTGTACACAGACAGAAAGGGAGAGCGTAAATGGCGAAACTTATTAATGTAGGCTTTGGAAATGTTGTCAATTCACGCAAGATCGTGGCTGTGGTAAGTCCGGATGCCGCTCCTGTAAAGCGCATGATACAGAGTGTCAAGGGGACCCGAACTCTGATCGATGCCACACAGGGAAGAAAAACAAAAGCAGTGATTGTTACTTCCGATGATTATCTTGTCCTTTCCGCTCTGCAGCCGGAAACTATTGCCAGGAGATTTTCGGAAGCGTATGGAGAGGAAATGAGGGAGGAAGGAAATGAGTAAGGGAATTTTAGTTGTTGTTTCGGGCTTTTCCGGTTCCGGAAAAGGTACTGTCATGAAACGGCTGATGGAAAAATATGACAATTATGCATTATCTGTTTCTGTTACTACCAGAAATCCAAGACCGGGCGAGAAGGACGGAGAGGCTTATTTCTTCCGCACAAAAGAAGAATTTGAACAGCTGATCCGGGAAGACGGACTGATCGAGTATGCACAGTATGTGGAGAATTATTATGGCACACCCCGCAAATATGTAGAGGAGCAACTTTCCGCAGGGAAAGATGTGATCCTTGAGATTGAGATCCAGGGTGCCATGAAGATCCGTGAGAAGTTTCCGGATACACTGCTGGTATTTGTATGTCCGCCGTCTATGGAGGAGCTTAAGAACCGTCTGGTGGGTCGCGGAACAGAGACTCTGGATGTGATCAACGGGCGTCTCAGAAGAGCGGTTGAAGAATCCAGAGGAATGGATAAATATGATTATCTCCTGATCAATGATGATCTGGAGGAATGTGTTGATACACTTCATGAGACCATCCGGTGTGAGCGCATGCGTACATCCAGGAATCATGATTTTGTATCCAGGATCCAGAAAGAAGCGGAAGCTTTTTTATAAATACCAATTAACAAGTTAAATACGGCCCTGCCGTTACAGAAGGGAGAAAAGATATGATACATCCATCTTATTCAGAATTAATTGAGGCTATCAACACAAACAACGAGGACGACGATGAGGCTCTCGTGCTGAACAGCCGTTATTCTCTTGTACTTGCAGCAAGCAAACGTGCCCGCCAGCTGATCGCAGGAGCAGAGCCGCTTGTACCGGGTGCAGCAGGAAAGAAACCGCTTTCCGTTGCCATTGATGAGCTTTACAAGGGCAAAGTAAAGATTCTTCCCGGACAGGAGGAAGAGGAAGAGCTGGAAGCTCTTGAAGCTGAGAAGGAGGCTCTTGAGGCAGCAGAGGGCGAGACCGCAGAAGGCACTGAGACTGCAGAAGCAGCTCAGACAGAAGCGGAGTAATTTTATGAAAATATTATTCATCTCTCTTGGCTGTGACAAGAACCTGGCGGATTCTGAGGAAATGCTGGGACTTCTTACAGCCGGAGGTCATGAGATCACAGACGATGAAACACAGGCAGATGCTATCGTGATCAATACCTGCTGTTTTATCAAGGATGCCAAGGAAGAGAGTGTGGAAACCATTCTTGAAATGGCAGAGTACAAAAAAACAGGAAGCTGCCATGCACTGATCGTTACCGGCTGTATGGCACAGCGATACCAGAAAGAGATCATTGAGGAGGTTCCGGAGGTCGATGCTGTTCTTGGAACTACATCCTACGGCGACATCGTAAAGGCTCTGGAGGAAGCAGTAGCCGGAAATCATTTCGAAGAATTCCGTGATATTGATTATCTGCCGGATACAGGAAGCAAACGTGTCCTTACAACAGGTGGACATTTCGGCTACCTGAAGATCGCGGAAGGCTGCGACAAGCACTGTACCTACTGCATCATCCCGAAGCTCAGAGGTAAATTTCGAAGCGTCCCAATGGAGCGCCTCATTGCCCAGGCAGAGGATATGGCTGAACAGGGAGTGAAAGAGCTGATCCTGGTAGCACAGGAGACCACCGTTTACGGAAAGGATCTTTACGGCAAAAAATCTCTTCACATTCTTTTAAAGAAGCTCTGTGAGATCAGAGGTATCCGTTGGATTCGCATCCTTTACTGTTATCCGGAGGAGATTTACGATGAACTAATCGAAACCATTCGTGATGAGAAGAAGATCTGTCATTATCTGGATATTCCGATCCAGCACGCATCGGACCGAATTCTTAAGAGAATGGGCCGCCGTACTTCCAAACAGGAACTGATCGATATTGTCGGAAAGCTCCGTAAGGAGATTCCGGATATCGTACTGCGTACAACTCTGATCACCGGATTTCCGGGTGAGACGGAGGAAGACCATGAAGAACTGAAGGAGTTCGTAGATGAGATGGAATTTGACCGTCTCGGTGTCTTCACTTACTCTCCGGAGGAGAATACCCCGGCAGCAGAGATGGCAGACCAGGTTCTGGAAGAAGTGAAGGAAGAACGCAGAGACGAGCTGATGGAGCTTCAGCAGGAGATTTCTTATGACAGAGGCCAGGACCGTATCGGACAGGAACTTCTTGTTATGATCGAAGGAAAAGTTGCAGATGAAAGTGCCTATATCGGACGTACCTACGGGGATGCACCGAAGGTTGACGGATACATTTTCGTTCAGACAGGCGAACTGCTTATGACAGGTGATTTTGCAAAGGTACGTGTGACAGGTGCGCTTGAGTATGATTTGATAGGAGTGCTGAGCGATGAATACACCGAATAAACTTACAGTTGCAAGAATGATACTTGTACCATTTCTTGTAGTTTTCTTACTGACAGGCTGGGGAGGAGAAGCAAACCGCTGGATCTGTCTTGCGATTTTTGTCGCAGCCAGTGTAACGGACTGGTTTGACGGTCATCTTGCCAGAAAATATAACCTGATAACCAATTTTGGAAAATTTATGGATCCGCTGGCAGACAAGCTTCTGGTATGCTCTGCCATGATCTGCATGATCGAGGTTGACAAGCTTCCGGCATGGGTTGTGATCATTATCATCGGACGGGAATTTATCATCAGTGGTTTCCGTCTGATCGCAGCGGAGAACGGAATTGTCATTGCCGCAAACTACTGGGGAAAATTCAAAACCGTTTCCCAGATGATCATGATCATACTTCTGATGCTGGATTTCGGAGGTGTTTTTGCAGTGCTGACACAGATATTTATCTGGCTGTCCGTTGCACTGACCATTATCTCCCTGCTGACTTATATCATGCAGAACAGAAAGGTCCTTTCCATGCAGGAGTAGGGATCAGAGTATACGAAAGGAGTTTCTTTTCATGATCACAGAACTGATATCCGTAGGAACCGAGATCCTTCTAGGAAATATCGTAAATACCAACAGCGCCTATCTTTCTGAAAAATGCGCCCTGCTTGGGTTAAGTGTTTACTATCAGGATGTAGTAGGTGATAATGAAGGCCGTATGCGTGACGTGATCCGTACTGCACTGGATCGTTCCGATGTTGTGATCCTCACAGGAGGTCTTGGACCAACAGAGGATGATATCACCAAGGAAGTAACTGCGGATCTGATGGGAATGCCTCTTAAGGAAGATTCCCACTCAAGGAAACTGATCGATAAATATCTGAAGGAATATGAGAAAAACAATCCTCAGAGACGTATCACGAAGAACAACTACAAACAGGCCATGGTCCCTGAGGGAGCCATTGTTCTTGATAATCATAACGGAACTGCTCCGGGACTGATCCTTGAGAAAAAAGGAAAAACCGCGATCCTTCTTCCGGGTCCTCCCAATGAGCTGAAGCCCATGTTCGAGGAGTACGTTGTCCCGTATCTGCAGAAAAACCAGCCGGAGATCATTGTGTCCCAGATGGTAAAGATCAGCGGGATCGGTGAGAGTCAGGTAGCAGAGGAAATTCAGGATCTGATCGAAAGCCAGACCAATCCTACCATTGCGCCTTATGCCAAAACCGGTGAAGTGCATCTTCGTGTGACAGCAAGCGCAGAGAATGAAAAGGCCTGCAGAAAGCTGATCAAACCGGTTGTCAAGGAGCTAAAGAAGCGTTTTGGAGAGAATGTTTTCGCCACAGATGAGAGCAAGACACTGGAGGAAGCGGTGATCGATCTTCTGAAAGAGAAAGATCTGAAGCTTTCCCTGGCGGAATCGCTTACCGGCGGTATGATCGCCCAGCGCATTGTCAATGTATCCGGTGCGTCTGAGGTGTTTGGCTATGGCTTTGTGACTTACAGTAACAAGGCCAAGCATAAATGTCTGGGAGTGAAGAAGCGTACTCTGAAGGAGCAGGGGGCAGTTTCCGCCAAATGTGCCAGAGAAATGGCAAAGGGCGCCTGCAAAGCATCCGGAGCAGACATCAGTATTTCCGTGACGGGTCTGGCAGGACCGGGAGGCGGAACAAAGGAAACTCCGGTTGGTACTGTATTTATGGGCTGCTGCTATAAGGGCAAGGCTATTGCCAAAGAGTTCCACTTTACAGGAAATCGCATGCGGATCCGCGAGCAGACTACAGCGCATGCACTGGCGATGTTACGTGACTGTATCATTATGAGCAGATAGCGAATGCCTTGATCTGCCTGCTATTACGGATCAACCATGATATTTTTTATATAACAGGACTGATTTTTAAACAGATGAAACTTTTGATTTCAAGTATCTGTATCAAAAATCAGTCCTGTTTTATTTTTGTTTCCTGACAATAAGCCCCGTTATGGGCGATGAAAGAATATAAACGATCATATTTACAAGGATACTATCATAAGTGCTAGTGTTTTTATAAGGGATTTCCTCTAAAATATGATTAAAGCAATATATGACGTAAATATACGTTTTACCGGAAAGGGGGAAATCAGAATGAAAAAGAAAAAAAATCTGTTGTGTTTTGTGCTGCTGATCAGCCTTATTTTTACGATGGCATTTGGAAGTGTGACGGTCAGCGCCGCACCAAAACTGAACAGAACAAAAGTAACTCTTTTAAAAGGTGAGAAGACAACACTCAAGGTTACCGGGACCAAGCAGAAGGTTGCCTGGAGATCTTCCAAAAAGAGTGTTGCGACCGTAAACAGCAAAGGTCAGGTGGTTGCCAAAAATAAAGGTTCCGCAATGATCTATGCAAAGGTAAGCAAAAAAACGTATAAATGTGTTGTAAAGGTAGAAACACCGAAGCTCAGCAGGACATCGCTGACATTAACAGAAAAGAAATTCAGTGCCATTAAATTGACAGGAACAACTGTGAAGGTGAAATATTCTTCTTCCAATCCGAAGATCGCACGTGTGGATTCCAAAGGAAAGATCACCGCAGTGAAAAAAGGAACAGCAGTGATCACAGCGAAGGCAAATACAAAGAAATTCAACTGTAAGGTTACAGTAAAAGCAGCGCAGAAACCGAAGCCGACACCTACACCGGTGCCGAAACCATCTTTAAGTGCCACCACCTTAAATATGAATAAAGGTGATGTGAGACAGCTTCAGGTAAAGAATTATAAAGAGATTCTTGTATGGACCAGTGATGATACATCTGTTGCAACTGTAGACAGTAAAGGCAAAGTAACGGCAGTGAATGTGGGAACAACAAAGATCCAGGTCCGGGATAAGAGTACCTGGCGAGGCAGCTGTACTGTCCACGTGACACAGACAGTAAAGAAACAGGTGGAGCCGGTTCTTACAAAAGGAACTAAATCTGCAAAAAAAGAGATCACCAATGATAAAGGACAGAAGGAAGTCATTAATGTAACGATAAATACCTATACTTACACCTTTACCACGATCCCGACCAATGCAGAGGAGCTGAAACAGTATGATATCACAACGGCAGACGGACGCTATAAGACCATGGCTCTTCTGATCCTTGCATATCGTACCTGGACACCGACCAATCCGACGGACTGCGAGGAGATGATTTCTTATCTCAATAATAAAGAGATGACTCAGTATTACAAAAACTTTTTGAGAGATCGTATGAAAGCGGATAACGGATATAAATATCTTGGCAATTCTTACCTGAACGGAGCAACTCCGGCCAACAATTATACTCCGTCTAAACCGATTTCCATTACGTTAAGACAGGACACACTTCCGGGTAAGGGAAATTCCATCAGTGAAGATATCCCGTATTTTGAACCGACTCAGACCACTCCTGCGATCTACAGATCATTTACTGATTTTGCAGGCAGCGACAGTTCCAGATGGATCTGTACATATAAGCACTCCAAAACCGGAAAATGGTATATCTGGGACCAGTCCTGGCATGATCTTCTTACCAGGATCAAACAGCCGGCAGGAAACTATGAATATTGATCGAATGTGAATGTACCGCTATTCAATCCCATTCTAAAAAAGGAACCGACAGCGTAAAAACTGTCGGTTCCTTTTTGGCATACATAATAGAATATCTCATCGGTGCAGCGCAAACTTTTCAATGGCGCGTGCTACACCGTCTTCGTCATTGGAAGCAGTAATATAATCGGCTGCTTCTTTTACCTGGGGCTGTGCATTGGCCATGGCTACGCCAAAACCGACTTCCCGGAGAAGATGGACATCGTTGTCACCGTCTCCGCATGCCATAATGGATTCCCTTGGGATTCCCAGCATTTCGCCAAGAGCAACAAGAGCGGTTCCTTTGTTGACACCGGCGGCGTTGATCTCAATATTGTAGCTTAAGGAGCCTACAAGCTCCAGCTCCTTAAGTTCACTTAATTCCTTCCAGGCGGCGGCACGTTCCTCCATGTCTGCAAAAAGCGCCTGGACTTTATCCATGCTTCTGTTTTCTTTTGTAATGACATCCTGGATGTCCGGAACCGCGATACGGGTAGTACGGACATAATTCCACATATTAGGGTCGTGATGGTATTTTCCTACATTATCAAGCTTGGCAGCGTCTGCATATCCCTGGCCGTCAAAATAGATCTCACTTAAAGTATCATATTTTTCAAAGATACGGAGAGCTTTTTTTGCACTTTCCATGGGAAGAAGCTGCTCGATAAGAAGTTTATTATGGTCTGTATCAAGGACTCTGGCTCCGTTGGAGGTGAGAGCATAGTGAATTCCCGGAAAATTTCTCAGTTCCGCGGGAATGCCGGTATATGGCCGGCCGGTAGCCATCAGAACAAGGATACCTGCATCAATAGCTTCCCTGAGAACGCGCCTGGTATTTTCTGTGAGTTCTTTTTTTGTATTCAGAAGAGTTCCGTCCAGATCAAGACCGATCATTTTTATCTGCTGCATATTTAAGATTTCCTTTCCCGGTTAAGGTCACATATACAGAAAAACCGTCCCGAAAAAACATTTTCCGGGACGGTACCTATCTGTTTATCAGATATCAAGAAGATCACTGTAAACTTTCAGTGCTCCGTCTGTATCATGAGCGAGAACACGTTTTGCAAGAACCTTACCAAGCTGTACACCCTCCTGGTCAAAGCTGTTCAGGTTCCATACAAAGCCCTGGAACATGATCTTGTTCTCAAAGTGTGCAAGAAGCGCACCCAGAGACTTCGGTGTAAGTTCCTCACCAACAATGATACTGGAAGGACGTCCGCCCTTGAAGTTTTTGTTCAGGTTCTCATCTTCTTTTCCACATGCAAAAGCAACGATCTGTGCTGCAACGTTTGCACAGAGCTTCTGCTGGCTTGTGCTGTTCTCGATATCAACATCAACACCAAGCTGGCTCTTCTTAAAGCCGATGAACTGAAGCGGAACAATATTGGTTCCCTGATGCAGAAGCTGGTAGAAGGAGTGCTGTCCGTTGGTTCCTGGCTCACCAAAGATCACCGGTCCGGTCACATAATCCACTGGCTCACCAAAGCGGTTTACAGATTTACCGTTAGACTCCATATCACACTGCTGAAGATGAGCAGGGAAGCGGCTTAATGCCTGTGAGTATGGTAAAACTGCAGTAGAAGGATATCCCTGTACATTTCTCTCATAAACGCCGATCAGGGCATCCAGCATATCCGGGTTCTCAAGAATGTTCTTATTTGTTGCAAGCTTATCCTCCTCGGCAGCTCCGTCAAGGATGTCTGCGAATACTTCCGGTCCGAATGCAAGGGAAAGGATCGCTCCGCCTACGCCGGAAACGGAAGAGTAACGTCCGCCGATATAGTCGTCCATGAAAATAGCGGTAAGGTACTCATCACTCTTTGCAAGAGGAGAGGTCTCACTGGTTACAGCAAGCATATGTCTGGACGGGTTCAGGCCCGCTTTTGTAAGGGCGTCTTTTACGAATGCCTCATTTGTCAGAGTTTCAAGTGTTGTACCGGATTTGGATACAACGATGAAAAGAGAGTGAGCAAGATCTACAGATGCAAGAACAGCAGCTGCATCATCCGGGTCAACGTTGCTGATGAATTTTGCTTCCATCTTGAAGGTGTTGTTTGCCTTTGCCCAGTTCTCAAGTGCGATATATAATGCACGCGGTCCCAGGTCACTTCCGCCGATACCGATCTGTACAACAGTAGTAAATTTCTCACCGGCTTCGTTTGTAATCTCGCCTGCATGTACTCTGTTTGCAAAATCTGCGGCCTTCTTCTGCTGTGCCACAATCAGGGCAATGCAGGTGCGGCGGATATCTTTAAGGGCAGCGGTGCGCTCGTCCGCCGATTGGGGTACGGGGTGCATATGCTTGATTTCCATAGGGCAGGTCCCTCCTGCCTCCAACTTATGAGAAGCCGGTGAAGGAAATGCTACGATTTTATGATCGGACAAGGCCATATTAGATGGACTCCTTTCTTGTATGGGGAACAAGAAAACACTGTGTAGGTGCATTAAAAGCCTACACAGTGTTCAGAGTCGCTCTGAAGGTTTTCCTTGCACAAACGAGAGCAATTGATTATACTGATATCATCGGTGCGGGAAATCCCGTTGTGTAGGTGGTGCTTTCACCTGCGCAGGTGATGGAGTGGTCGCAACACTTCATCACTGCCGTGTTTTTTATTTTCTACGTGTAGTATAGTATATCTGCGCAAATATATCAAGGGCAAAAGCGCAAAAGGTTGCGCAAATATATATGCGCAGATATAGTTAATATGCATATATA
>ENA-OUQH01001136-OUQH01001136.1-human-gut-metagenome-genome-assembly--contig:-NODE-1136-length-18209-cov-13.447174_pt1 | contig 18209 bp, 12 predicted proteins | sample MGYA00237948_ERZ548828 | MGnify/ENA primary metagenome ERZ548828 (study PRJEB26490, sample SAMN05194711) | human gut metagenome | biome: terrestrial biome; feature: human-associated habitat...
CCAGTCCGGTGATATGCTGGAAGCAGCCCTGACCGCCGGTCTGTGCAGCGTGGGTGCGGATGTGGAAAGTCTGGGCGTTCTGCCAACGCCCGCTGTGGCCTATCTGGTGGGCAAGTACAATGCCGATGCCGGCATCGTGATCTCTGCCTCCCACAATCCGATGGAGTTCAACGGCATCAAGATCTTTGCCGGTACCGGCTATAAGCTGCCGGACGAGGTGGAGAACCAGATCGAAGCCTACATCGACAACGATTGCGCGGGCATTGAGCTGAAGACCGGTGCCGAGGTGGGCCGTGTGTACCGCCGCGATGACGGCCTGCAGGACTATGTGGATTACCTGTACCAGGCCATCCACGGCGACCTGTCCGGCCTGAACATCTGCATCGACTGCGCCAACGGCGCTTCCGCCGTGGTGGCACAGAAACTGTTCCCCCGGCTGGGCGCCAAGTGCACCTTCCTGGGCATCAGCCCGGACGGCGAGAACATCAACAAGGGTGTGGGCAGCACGCATCTGGACAATCTGGAAAAAGCCGTGGTGGACGGCGGTTTTGACTGCGGCATCGCCTTTGACGGCGACGCCGACCGCTGCCTTGCCTGCGACGAGAAGGGCCGCGAGATGGACGGCGACAAGATCATTGCCCTGCTGGCCATGACCATGAAGGAGAAGGACCGTCTGGACGGCGACACCGCCGTGGTCACCGTGATGTCCAACCTGGGCTTCATCAAGTACATGGAGAGCCAGGGCATCCACACCGAAAAGACCGCTGTGGGCGACCGCTATGTGCTGGAGAACATGCGCGAGAACGGCTACGCCATCGGCGGTGAGCAGAGCGGCCATGTGATCCTGCTGCACCATGCCACCACCGGTGACGGCGAGCTGACCGCCGGCAAGCTGCTCAAGCTGCTGGCCGAGAGCGGCAAGAAGATGAGCGAGCTGAACGGCATCTATGAACAGTACCCCCAGGTGCTGGTGAATGTGACCGCCAATGCTGCCCAGAAGGCCGCCTACAAAGAGGACGAAGTGCTGGCCGGTTTCATTGAGAACGAGCAGCAGAAGCTGATGGGCATGGGCCGCGTGCTGGTGCGCGTGTCCGGCACCGAGCCCAAGCTCCGCGTGATGGTGGAGGGCCAGGATCTGGAGGCCATCCATCGCTGCGCCGACCGCATCGTGGAAAAGATCAACAAACGAATTCTGAAGCAGTAAAAGGAGAACGCTATGCGCCCTGCAGATACCTGGAAAGATTATGAGCTGCTGGATGCTACCGGCGGCAACCGGCTGGAGCGATGGGGGGAGACCATCCTCATCCGGCCGGACCCGCAGGTGGTGTGGAAAACACCGAAGCAAAGCCCGCTGTGGGCCAAGGCAGATGCCGTATACCACCGCTCCAATCAGGGCGGCGGCGAGTGGGAGTACAAGCGCCGCCTGCCCGAAAAGTGGAAGATCCACTGCGGCGAAGGGGACGACCGGCTCACCCTTATTGTGAGCCCCACCGGCTTCAAGCACACCGGTGTGTTCCCGGAGCAGGCCGTCAACTGGGCCTGGTACGCCAGAAAGATCCGTGCGGCAGGCCGCCCTGTCAAGGTGCTGAACCTGTTTGGCTACACCGGCGGCGCAACGCTGGCCTGTGCCGCCGCGGGTGCTGCTGTCTGCCATGTGGATGCCTCCAAGGGCATCGTGGCGTGGGGCAAGGACAACGCCGTGGCCAGCGGTCTGGCGGACCGGCCCATCCGCTGGCTGGTGGACGACTGCGCCAAGTTCGTGGCCCGGGAAAAGCGCCGGGGCAACACCTACGATGGCATCATCATGGACCCGCCCAGCTACGGCCGCGGCCCCGGCGGCGAGATCTGGAAGCTGGAGGACTGCATCTACGACCTCATCAGCCAGTGCGAAGAAGTGCTCAGCGATACCCCGCTGTTCTTTGCGGTCAACAGCTACACCACCGGTCTGTCCCCGGCAGTCATGGAGTATATGCTCAAGACCACGCTGGTGCCCCGCTTTGGCGGCAAGACCAGCTGTGATGAGATCGGCCTGCCCGTTTCCGCCACCGGCGGCGTTGTGCCCTGCGGCGCAACGGCGATCTGGGAGGAATGAACTCCCTCAGTCACGGCTGTCGCCGTGCCAGCTCCCTCGGGGAGGGAGCCTTTGGCATGGCGGGAACGTTGACCGTTTGCCGGAAAGCTTCTCGGTTGCGCCAGAGGCCCCATCTCGGAGGGGGCTGTCTGCGAAGCAGACTGGGGGAGTGTCCTGACGGCAGCCATTCTGAAAAAATGAAGAAGAACCAAGAATGGGGTACAGCCCTTTTGAGAAGGGCGCACCACCGGAAAGAGAAAACCTATGGAAGAAACGATTTTAACTGCGAAAGATCTGAAGTTCCGCTATGACCCGGAACAGCCGGACTACGCCCTGAACGGCGTGTCGGCTGAGGTGAAGCGGGGCGAATTTGTGGCAGTGCTGGGGGCCAACGGCTGTGGAAAATCCACGCTGGCCAAGCACTTCAATGCCATCCTTCTGCCGGAGAGCGGCACTGTGCTGGTGGAGGGGATGGACACCAAAGACGAGGACAAGATCTACGATATCCGCCAGACCGTGGGCATGGTGTTCCAGAGCCCGGACAACCAGATCGTTGCCACCGTGGTGGAGGAAGATGTCGCCTTTGCGCTGGAAAATCTGGGCGTGCCGCCGGAGGAGATGCGCCGCCGCGTGGATGAAGCGATGAAGATGGCTGGCATCTACGAGTACCGGGAGCGTGCGCCCCACAACCTGTCCGGCGGCCAGAAGCAGCGTGTTGCCATTGCGGGCGTGGTCGCCATGCGGCCCGACTGCCTGATCCTGGACGAGGCCACCGCCATGCTTGATCCCCGGGGCCGGGAGCAGGTGATGCAGACCATCCACCATCTGAACAAGAACATGGGCATCACGGTGGTGTCCATCACTCACTATATGGAAGAAGCTGCTCAGGCCGACCGCGTGCTGGTGATGAGCAAGGGCAATGTGGTCATGGAGGGCACCCCGAAAGAGGTGTTCAGCCAGACCGAAAAGGTGCGCGCCCTGCGGCTGGATGTGCCGCAGGCTGCCGAGCTGCGGGATGAGCTGGTCAAGGCCGGCATCCCCATGCCCGAGGGCATCATCGACACCGGCGCGTGCGCACAGGCTCTGTATGAGCTTTTGAAGTAAGGGAGGGGACGGAAGATGGGAAGCATTATCAAAGTAGATCACCTGAGTTATGTCTATAACCCGGGAATGCCCAATGCCGTCACCGCGCTGGATGACGTGAGCTTTGAGGTGGAAGAGGGAGATTTTGTGGGCATCATCGGTGCCACCGGCTCCGGCAAGAGCACCCTCATCACCCACATGAACGGCCTGAACAAGCCCACCAGCGGCCACATCATCATCGATGGCCGCGACCTGTGGGCAGAGCCGGAAAAGATCCGGGAATTCCGTTTCCTCACCGGTCTGGTGTTCCAGTACCCGGAGTACCAGCTGTTTGAGGAGACCTGCTATAAGGATATCGCCTTTGGCCCCAGAAACATGGGGCTGGACGAGGCCGAGATCGACAGGCGGGTGCATGAAGCAGCGGACTTTGTCGGCCTGGATGAGGCGCTGCTGCAGCGCAGCCCCTTTGAGCTGTCCGGCGGCCAGAAGCGCCGGGTGGCCGTGGCGGGTGTGATGGCCATGAAGCCCCGCATTCTGGTGCTGGATGAGCCTGCCGCCGGTCTGGACCCCGAGGGCCGGGACGAGATCCTGTCTGAGGTCAAGGAGTACCACAAAAAGACCGGCACCACCGTGCTGCTGGTCTCCCACAGCATGGAGGATATTGCCAAGTACGCGGACCGTGTGCTGGTGATGAGCAACAAGAAGATCGCCATGTATGACACCGTGGAGAATGTGTTCGCCCGTGCGCCCGAGCTGCTGGCGCTGGGCCTGAGCGTGCCGCAGGTCACAAAGATCTTCCTCAAGCTGCGGGAGATGGGTGTGGATGTTCCGGCGGATGTTTACACCGTGCCCTATGCCGTCAAGATGATTTTGGAAGCCAAGAAGCGCCGGGACGCAGGCGAAAGCCTTGTGCTGCCCCGTGTGGATGCAAAGAAGGGGGGCGCTGCCACATGCTGAGAGATATCACCATCGGCCAGCACTTCCCGGGCGACAGCCTTGTGCATAAGTTCGACCCCCGCATGAAGCTGGTGCTGACCATCGTCTACATCATCCTGCTGTTTGCCGCGTCCAACCCGCTGGGCCTGACGCTGTCCCTTGTGTTCCTTGTGGCCATGTACGGTGTGGCAAAGATCCCCTTCAAGCTCATCACCAAGAGCCTGAAGCCCATTTTGCCCATCATCCTCTTTACCGCAGTGCTCAACCTCTTCTTTGTTTCGGGCGAGGGCGAGCCGCTGGTGCACTTCTGGGTGCTGAACATCTACGCCGAGGGCCTGCGCTATGCCATCCTGATGGCGGTGCGCGTGATGGCACTGATCGCGGGCACCAGCCTGCTGACCTATACCACCAGCCCCATCGTGCTGACGGATGCCATCGAGCAGCTGCTCAAGCCTTTGGGCAGGCTGCACTTCCCGGTGCATGAGCTGGCCATGATGATGAGCATTGCCCTGCGGTTTATCCCGACCCTGATCGAAGAGACCGACAAGATCATGAACGCCCAGAAAGCCCGTGGTGCCATGCTGGACAACGGCTCCATGATGGAGCGCGTCAAGGCGCTGGTGCCGGTGCTCATCCCGCTGTTCATCTCGGCCTTCCGCCGCGCCGATGAGCTGGCCATGGCCATGGAGTGCCGCTGCTACCGCGGCGGTGATGGCCGCACCCGCCTGAAAGTGCTGCGCTGCACCCGGCAGGATTATATCGATCTGGCGGTGTGCATCGTCTGCTTTATGGTGATCCTGAGCTCGAGACTGGTGTTCCCGAATTTTTAAAAACTCCCCCAGTCGCCTGCGGCGACAGCCCCCTCGAGGAGGGGGCCTTATAGCCTCCCTCTTTGAGGGAGGTGGCACGGCAAAGCCGTGACGGAAGGAGTTCCATGCAGAACTATTTACTGACCCTTGCCTACGACGGCACCAACTACTGCGGCTTTCAGGTGCAGCCCAACGGGCGGAGCGTGGCCCAGACCTTTCAGGATGGGCTGGAAGCGGTGCTCCACAGCCGCCCCGATATCAAGGGGTGCAGCCGCACCGATGCCGGGGTCCACGCGCTGGGCTTTGCGCTGAACTTCCACGCGGAGACCCGCATCCCCCCCGAAAAGCTGCCGTTGGCCATCAACCAGCACCTGCCCCCGGATATCCGGGTGCTGTGCGCCCGGGTGGTGCCGGAGGAGTTCCACGCCCGCTATGCCGCCCATACCAAGACCTACCTGTACCGCATCCACAACCACCCTATCGATTCGCCTTTTGATGAAAAATATTACACCCGGGTGCCCCGGCGGCTGGATGCGGATGCCATGCAGAGGGCGGCGGAACAGTTTGTGGGAAAGCACGATTTTCTGGCCCTGTGCGCGGCGGGTTCCTCTGCTGCTGCCCACGGAGATACCGTGCGCACCATCACCGACTGCCATGTGACCCGGAAGGGCGACGAGGTGGACATTGAGGTGACAGCGGACGGCTACCTCTATAACATGGTGCGCATTCTGGCAGGCACCCTGTGTGAGGTGGGCGCGGGCCGGATGCAGCCCGATGCCATCCCCGGCATCCTTGCCAGCCGGGACCGCAGCCAGGCCGGGCCAACGCTGCCCGCGAAAGGGCTATTTTTGGAGAAGGTGGACTACGACCTATGAGAAAAAATCGCAACCGTCCGGAGAGTGACGAGCCGCTTTCGGAAGGGCGGGTCGAATATCTGGAAGCTGCCCGCCAGCGTGTGCGGAACCGGCGCATCCGCCGCACGGCGGTGCTGCTGGTGCTGCTGACGGCGGTGGTGCTGTTTGCCACCGGCATCGCGGGCAGCTCGGTGGCGGCCCTGAAGGACCTGACCGATACGGCCCGCATTGCCCTGCTGCCCGGCTCCGGCTGGCCCCAGCAGACCGGTGTGGCCGAGCTGGAGCAGATGGCCCCCCTGACCGGCAGCTTTGTGGAGCTGGGGGACGAGGGCTGTGTGGTCTGGTCGCGCACCGGCAAAAAGCTGAACAGCATCCAGAGCGGCTATGCCCGCCCGGCGCTGGCCGCGGGCAAGACCCGCTTTGTCCTCTACAACCGCTCCGGAAACGAGCTGCGGGTGGAGAGCCGCACCCAGAACCTTTACACCAAGCAGCTGGAAAACAGCATTTTCCTCTGCGCCATGTCGGACAACGGCACGCTGGCTGTGGTCACTGAGGACCAGACCAGCATGGCAAAGCTGCTGGTATACAGCCCCTCCATGGAGCAGCAGCTCAGTTGGAGCATGACCTCCAACGACGGCACCCCCCTGCGGATGGCCTTTTCCCCCGACAGCCGGAAGCTGGCGGCGGCAGCCGTCACCGTCAGCGGGGGACAGGTAATGACCAACCTCTACCTCATCAATCTGGCATCGGGCGATCCCGTCAGTCTGGTGAATCAGGGCGGTGTGCCCCAGTGGCTGGGGTGGACCTCTGCTTCCACGATCCTGGCTGTCTACGATACCAGGGCCGTGCTCTACAATGCGGGCGGCGGCGAGCGTGCGGTCTATGATTTTGCTGGCACGGAGCTGAAAGATGTTTCGGTGGACGCGGCAGGCAATGTGGCCCTGCTGCTGGCATCGGGGCAGGTCTCTCAGGCTGTGACGCTGGACAAAAACCTGAACGTCCAGTTCAGTGCTGCTGTCTCGGCGGCAAATTCCATTGTCCGGGCGGGGAACCTGTTCTATCTGCTGGCCGATAACGCCGTGGAGTGCTTTGATGCGTCCGGCACCCAGCAGTGGAGCCAGAACCTTGACACCAGCCCACAGGCATTGCTGGCCAACAGCAAGGATCTGCTGCTGTTCAGCGGCAACACGGTGCAGAAGTTGGAAGCACCCGCTGAATAGCCCTCTCCGTCAGTGTTTGCGCATTGCCACCTCTCCCAAAGGGAGAGGCAATTGCGGCTTTGAGGAAAAAGAGTGCAATTTATTTTGTGGCTTCCCCTGTCAGAAGCGTTGGCTCCCCCTTTGGGGGAGCTGGCACGACGGCAGTCGTGACTGAGAGGGTGAGCCAGTTCGGAATAAGGTTAAACGTATGTTCAAGAATCCGTCATTTATTTTTGATATCCTATGTACGGTGGTCTGGCTGGTGCTGGCCGTCCGGTATGCCCGCAAAGGCTTTCTGGCCTCGGTGGTGCAGCTGACGGGCAGCCTCATCAGCCTGTTCGGTGCCAGAGCCTTTTCAGGCTGGGCAGCCGGGCAGGTGTTCGAGCGTTTCCTCGCCGGAAGCTTCCGGGATCAGATCGCTGCCAATATCGCCGCCGGGGGAGCCGTCAGTCTGGATGGCATTGCCCAGCGGTACGCGGGCTTTCTGCCCGAGGCGTTCCGGGCATCCATCGTGGATGCCTGCGAGCGCTCCATCTCTGCCGTCCTCAATGACAACGCCGTTGTGCTGGCGGATACCATCGTCCAGAAGGTGCTGGCTCCGCTGCTGACCCCGGTGATCTCGCTGGTGCTGTTCTTTGTGGCGTTTGCCCTGCTGCGGATGCTGGTCAGCCTGCTGGTCACGGTGCTGGGGCTGGTGAACAAGCTGCCCGTGATCGGTGCAGTGAACCACTGGCTGGGCTGGGGCGTGGGCGGCATTGCCAGCCTTGTGGACATCTATCTGGTGCTCTGCGTGGTCTGGGCGCTCATTGTGATCACCGGCGGCAACCTCACCATGCTCAACGACACGGTGATGAGCGGCAGCCTTTACTATAAAGTATTCAATGTGTTCAACCCGTTTGTCTGAGCGGGGAGGGAAAAGGAGGAACAATGGTCTGCATTCGATGCCAGAAGCGGCCTGCCATTATTTTTGTCCAGCGGATGGAAAATGGCCAGATGAAAAACGAGGGGTACTGCCTGCACTGTGCCCGGGAGATGCACATCAAACCGGTCGATGATCTGATGAAGCAGTTTGGCATGTCTGATGAGGACATGGATGCCATGGAAGACCGGATGGAAAACATGATGCAGGAGATGGGGGACATGAGCAGCATGAACCCCTTCTCCATGATGATGGGCATGGGCCAGCCGGACCAGAGCGAAGAGGACGGCGACCTTGTGCCCGGTTCCAGCGCTACCTTCCCGCTGGGGGTGAACGGCGGTGCCCAGAACGGCAAAAACGAAAAGAAGGCGGGCAAAAACGACAAAAAGCCGCCCCGCCGCAAGTTTCTGGATACCTACTGCGAGAATCTGACCCGCAAAGCCCGGGAGGGGAAGCTGGATGATATCATCGGCCGCGACCGGGAGATCTACCGCACCATCCAGATCCTGAGCCGCCGCCAGAAGAACAACCCCTGCCTCATTGGTGAGGCGGGCGTTGGCAAGACCGCCATTGCCGAGGGCATTGCCGAGCGCATTGCCAAGGGGCAGGTGCCGGCAGGGCTGCAGGATAAGGAAATCTTCCTGCTCGACCTGACCAGCCTTGTGGCAGGTACCCAGTTCCGCGGCCAGTTCGAGCAGCGGGTCAAGGGCCTGCTGAGCGAGGTCAAGGCGGCGGGCAACGTCATCCTGTTCATTGACGAGATCCACACCATTACCTCTGCCGGTGAGAGCGAGGGTGCCATGAATGCGGGCAACATCCTGAAGCCCGCCCTCTCCCGCGGCGAGATCCAGGTCATCGGTGCCACCACCTTCAACGAGTACCGCAAGTATATCGAGAAGGACCAGGCACTGGAGCGCCGGTTCCAGCCCGTGCGGGTGGAGGAACCCAGCGTCGCTGATACGCTGGCCGTGATGGGCGGCATCAAGCACTACTACGAGGAGCACCACCATGTGCAGGTGCCCGCCGATGTGCTGAACGCCACCGTGACCCTGAGCGAGCGGTATATCACCGACCGCTATCTGCCCGACAAGGCCATCGACCTGCTGGACGAGGCCTGTGCCTGCTGCAATCTGGCCCACCCGGTCATCTCCGAGTACCTGACCATGCAGAAGGAACTGGAGGCCCTCAAGCAGGAAGAGGCCGACATGGAAAACGCCGATGTGAACGAGCCCATCGATTACGAGCGTGTGGCAGAGCGCAAGACCCGGATGGCACAGCTGGAGCGGGAATTGCCCGCCAAGCAGGCTGCGGCCGGGGAGATCCAGGTGACCATGGACGATGTGGCCAAGGTCATTGAGCTGTGGACGGGCATCCCGGCGGTGAAGATCCGGGAGACCGAGTATGCAAAGCTCGCCAGCCTTGAGACCGAGCTGAAAAAGAAGATCATCGGTCAGGACGATGCCGTGCATCTGGTGGCCCAGGCGGTCAAGCGCAGCCGCGCCGACCTTTCGGGCCGCCGCCGTCCGGCCAGCTTCATCTTTGTGGGCCCCACCGGCGTGGGCAAGACGGAGCTGGTGAAGCAGCTGGCAAACCAGCTCTTTGACGGCCCCGACCCCCTGATCCGGCTGGATATGAGCGAGTATATGGAGAAGTACGCGGTGTCCCGCATGATCGGTTCCCCTCCGGGCTACGTGGGCTACGAGGAGGCGGGTCAGCTGACCGAAAAGGTCCGCCGCCGCCCGTACAGCGTGGTGCTGTTTGATGAGATCGAAAAGGCCCACCCCGATGTGATGAATATCCTGCTGCAGATCCTGGACGAGGGCAAGATCAACGATGCCCAGGGCCGAACCGTGGATTTCTCCAACACTGTCATCTGCATGACCTCCAATGCGGGCAGCAGCGACCAGACCACCGCAAGTCTGGGCTTCAACCGCAGCGAGGAGGAGCGGAACGAGGAGAAGAGCCGCAAGGCACTGAGCCAGTTCCTCCGCCCTGAGTTTTTGGGCCGCGTGGATGAGGTCATCACCTTCAAGTCGCTGAGCGAGGAGACCCTGCAGGGCATTGCCGCCCTGATGCTGGACGAGTACAAGCCCAGCATGGAGGCCAAGGGCATTGCCTACAGCTATACCCCGGCGGCACTGGCAGCGCTGGTGCACAAGAGCCAGGGCGGCAAGTTTGGTGCCCGCGACCTGCGCCGCACCATCCGCAAGGCTGTGGAGGACCCCGCCGCTGAAAAGATCATCGACGGCACCCTTGTTTCCGGCTCCACCCTGACCGTGGATGCTGAGAACGATGAGATCGTGCTGAAATAAAGAGCAAACAGAAAGCCGCTGCACAGCGTAACAACTGTGCAGCGGCTTTTGTAGTGCAGGATCGCTCCGTCACCTGCGGTGAGATTGATGGGAAGATCAGTCCACGCTGACCGGTTCCTCCGGTTTATTGGTGGTACGGGCGCTCGTGCGGCCCTCGGGAATGATCTCGCCTGCGGCGGTCAGGCTGAGCTTGGCCAGGGTCGGGCCCACCAGCTCGTACACCAGCACCGAGAAGAGCACCACGTTGCGCACCATGTGGCCGTCGGAAAGCTCGGCAGCCTCGGCGGCCATGCCCAGCGCCACACCGGCCTGCGGCAGCAGGGTGATGCCCAGATACTTCTGAATCTTCTCACTGCAGCGGGTGGCCTTGCAGCTGACATAGGAGCCGGAGATCTTGCCCAGAGAGCGGGAAGCGATATAGACGGCACCAATGAGCAGGACCATGGGGTTTGCGAGGATGTTCAGGTCCAGCTCCGCGCCGGACAGCACGAAGAACAGGATGTTCACCGGGCTTACCCAGCGGTCCAGGCGGTCCATCAGCTCATCGGAAGTGGGGCAGATGTTGCAGAACACGGTGCCGGTCATCATGCAGACCAGCAGCAGCGAGAAGCTGCAGTGGATGGGGCCGACCTCAAAGCTGACCATGGAAAGGCCTACCGTCAGCAGCACAAAGGCCACCGAAAGGCTCATGCGCTTGGAGCGGGAGTGAAAGTAGATCTCCAGCTGGTTGAGCAGCAGACCGGCCAGCGCGCCCAGACCCAGGCTGAGTACGATCTCCACCAGAGGCTCCAGAAGGATGCTGATGGGGTCGATGCGGCCCTGCTCCAGCGCGTTTGCGATGCCGAAAGAGGCCGAGAAGAGCACCAGACCCACGGCATCGTCAATGGCGACCACCATCAGCAGCAGGCAGGTCAGGGGACCGCTTGCCTTGTACTGCTTGACCACCATCAGGGTGGCGGCAGGGGCTGTGGCAGAGGCGATGGCACCCAGCGTGATGGCCGATGCCATTGAGATGACATCCGGCCGGGCAAAGTGCAGGACCACCAGAGCGATATCCACCAGCACGGTGGTGATAACGGCCTGCAGGATGCCCACAGTGACCGCCTGCCTGCCCATGCTCTCCAACGCGCTGAGCCGGAACTCATTGCCGATGACAAAGGCGATGAAGCCCAGTGCCACCTGTGTGATGATGCCGTAGCTCTCGACCTGTGCAAGGCTCCCGAAGCCGAAGCCCCAGCCGCTCAGGCCCAGCCGACCCAGAAAGAAGGGGCCCAGCAGAAGCCCCGCCACCAGATAAGAGGTGACAGCCGGCAGACGGACCGCTTTCGCTGCACGGGATGCCAACAGGCCTGCAATGAGCGAAAGAGACATGCAAATGAGCAATTGCTCCATAAAACAAGATCCTCCTCAGGAATTAAGATACGTTAAAAAGTATATCTTATCTGAGGAGGAAAAGCAACATTTGTTAATTGAATTTAAAAATCTTCTGTGCCATGCGGTAACCGCCCAGCACGAGCTTGTCGCCCTTGGGGATCTTCAGGTTGGTCACGCCGCCAAAGCCGTAGCGGATGGAGCGGTAGACTCCGGCACTGGTGTGTGCCTTGAGGTAGGCCCACAGTTCGTTCTCCTTCTGCTTTGCGGCGGCACTGCCGTCCAGCAGCAGGAAGATGTCGCTGATGGCCATCATCATAGAGAGGTAGTGCAGCATATAGCTGCGCAGCTTCTTCTGGCCCTTGAGGGCATCCAGGTCCTGGCAGTTGATCATGTGGCGGGTCACCCGCAGCTGCTGATCCACCCGCTTGACCATCACGCTCTCGTTCACGCTCTGGTCGGCCCGGCCGATGAAGTAGCGGTACAGGTCCAGATCCATATAGTACATGCTCTTGACAAAGGGCAGGGGCTGGTAGACAAAGATGTTGTCCACATAGAAGGTGTGCTTGGGCAGCACCATGCCGCAGTCCCGCAGCACCTGTGTGCGGTACATCACCGAGTGCATCAGCAGGTTCTGGTCGGGCCGGAAGTGGCCAACATGCGTCCAGCTGAACAGCCGGTTCTGGGGGAACACGTTGGTGTAGCGCACGGTGTGGCTGGTGTTGTCCTCCACATGCTCGTAGACATAGTTGCAGATCATCAGGTCAGGCGCGGTGCCCCGGGCAGTCAGCGTGTTCAGCTTGGCCAGCACGGTCCTGAGGGCGGCTTCGTCCAGCCAGTCGTCGCTGTCCACTACCTTGTAATACAGGCCGGTGGCGTTGCGGATGCCCTGATTCACGCCCTCGCCGTGGCCGCCGTTCTCCTGATGGATGGCCTTGACGATGGTGGGATATTTGGCGGCGTACTCGTCGCAGATGGCGGGGGTGTCATCCTTGGTGGAACCATCGTCCACCAGGATGATCTCGGCCTGCTCCCCAGCGGAGAGCAGGGTCTCGATGCAGTGGCGCATATATGCCGCCGAGTTGTAGCACGGGACGGCGAAGGTGATCAATTTCTGAGCCATACAAAATACTCCTTTGCTTTTTTCCGGCAGATGCACAAGGCAGGAGCCGGGATGGAGATATGTACCCATATTATAGCATTTTTGTGCAGGAAATGCTATCGAACGTGGGAAATGTCAGAGATGTTTTACAATTATCCGGAGAGTTGTGGTATACTGATTGGGTTATAAACCTCTCAGGCCGCTTTGCGTCCAGCTCCCCTGGTAGGGGAGCCAAGATTTTCCTCTCCTACCAGGAGAGGTGGCATTGCGAAGCAATGACGGAGCGGTTTTGTATGGATAGGAGGAACTATGGAAAGTCCGCATAGTATTCTGAAAAAAGTCTTTGGCTACGACAGCTTCCGCCCGGGTCAGGAGGAGATCGTCTCCCGCCTGCTGGCCGGGCAGGATGTGCTGGCCGTGATGCCCACAGGTGCGGGCAAGTCCATCTGCTATCAGGTGCCGGCCCTGCTGCTGCCGGGCATCACCATCGTGGTCTCGCCGCTGGTGAGCCTGATGAAGGATCAGGTGGGGGCGCTGGTACAGGCCGGTGTGGCGGCAGCTTTCCTGAACAACAGCCTGACGGATAACCAGAAGGCTCTGATGCTCCGCCGCGCCCGGGAGGGGTGGTATAAGATTATCTATGTGGCTCCGGAGCGGCTGGAGATGCCGGGTTTCCAGCGGTTTGCGCAGGAGCGGGAGATCAGCATGGTCACGGTGGACGAGGCCCACTGCATCAGTCAGTGGGGGCAGGACTTCCGCCCCAGCTACCTGCGCATCAAGGCGTTTGTGGACAACCTGCCCAAGCGCCCGGTGGTGGGAGCCTTTACGGCCACCGCCACGGCCCATGTGCGGGAGGACATCCGCACCCATCTGGAACTCCACACCCCCTACGAGGTGACCACCAGCTTCGACCGGCCCAACCTCTATTTTGCCACCCGCAGGGCCCTGCCCAGCGAGAAGCCCAAAGTTCTGCTCGACCTTGTGCTCAGGGAGCGGGACAATGCGGGCATCATCTATTGCAGTACCACCCGGCAGGTGGACGAGACCACCCGCCTGCTGCAGAGCCGGGGAATCCGTGCGGCAGCCTACCACGCCAAACTGGATGCGGATACCCGGCGGCAGAATCAGGACGATTTCCTCTATGACCGGGTGCAGATCATGGTGGCGACCAATGCCTTCGGTATGGGCATCGATAAGCCAAACGTCCGGTTCGTCATCCATTATAATATGCCCAAGGATCTGGAGAGCTATTATCAGGAGGCGGGCCGCGCGGGCCGTGACGGGGAGCCAGCCCGCTGCACCCTGCTCTATTCCGGCACCGATGTGCGCACCATCCGGTTCTTCATCGACAAGGAGATGGAGGCTGACAACGGCCTGCCTGCGGATGTCAAGGCCGAAGCGGCACGCAAGGCAGAGGAACGGCTCAAGTACATGACCTTCTACTCCACCACGCCGCGCTGCCTGCGGGGGTATCTGCTGAGCTACTTCGGCGAGGCCGCACCCCAGAAGTGCGAGAACTGTTCCAACTGTCTGCTGGCAGCACAGGCTGCCGAACAGGTGGAGGAGCAGGCGGCACAGGCCCGCCAGCGCGCCGCGGCCAGTGCAAAGCGGCTGGCCTCGGCCTCCCGCCGGCGTGCCGACGAGGATGCCCTCAGCGAAGCGGACGAGAAGCTGCTGGCGGCCCTCTATGCCCTGCGCAAGCGGCTGGCCGCAAAGCAGAAACTCCCCGCCTATATGGTGTTCAACGATTCTACCCTCCGCCAGATGGCGCTGAAAAAGCCCCTGAGCGTGGAGGAACTGCTCAATATCCCCGGTGTGGGCGAGAAAAAGGCCGCCCGCTATGGCCAGGAGTTCCTGGGTGTCATCGAGGATATGGTTTCATCCCGTTAAATGACAAAGCGCCCGATTTTCCACTCGCTCTGCGTAGAGTGTGGAAAATCGGGCGTTGTTTTATTGCATGAAAGTGTATTGCTATGCCAAGGGCTCCCTTACCAGGGGGCCTGGCGCGCGTCAGCGCGACTGAGAGGTTTACATCGTGTGTGTGGCAAACACCTGTTCGTCCTCCCACCAGACGGGGGCCTTTGCGGCAAGGCTCTTGGGTACATCCAGAAGCCGCTGGTTGCTGCTGCCCCGGAAGCGCAGGGAGATATCGTGCTGGGCTTCCACAAAGCGGCCGTCCACCAGAACATCCAGCAGACTCAGCAGCTCATCGGTGACCTCACAGCGGGCCGGGCAGGGAACACTGCCGGTCAGCTGCTCCCAGGTGTAGCCGGAATAGCACCAGACGCTCTTATTCGGGTATAACGCCCTGAAGTTGCGGACGAAGGGCAGCAGTTCCCGCTGATTCTCCGGCTCAAAAGGCTCACCGCCCAGCAGGGAGATGCCTGCAATATAGTCGGGCTGGCAGGATGCAAAGATCTCGTTGCGCACAGCCTTGTCGAAAGGCTGGCCGTACCCGAAATCCCATGCCACCTCGTTGAAGCAGCCCGGGCAGTGGTGCCTGCAGCCCGAAACAAAGATGCTGGTGCGCACCCCCGGCCCATTGGCAATGTCGTAATACTTAATTGTTGCGTAATTCATCACAGATGCAGCACCCGATCCTTGATCTCCTGTGTCCGGCCTTGGTTCCAGAACTGGGTGCCGATATAACCGCAGGTGCGGCGGGCAACGTTCAGCTTGTTCTGGTCACGGTTGCCGCACTTGGGGCACTCCCACACCAACTTGCCGTCATCCTCAACGATCTTGATCTCTCCGTCGTAGCCGCAGCACTGGCAGTAATCGGACTTGGTGTTCAACTCGGCGTACATGATGTTATCATAGATGAACTGCAGCACGCTTATCACGGCCTCCAGATTGTCCTGCATGTTGGGCACTTCCACATAGCTGATGGCACCGCCCGGGGACAGCTTCTGGAACTCGCTCTCAAACTTGAGCTTGGTGAAGGCATCAATGTGCTCCGAAACATGGACGTGGTAGCTGTTGGTGATATAGTTCTTATCGGTGATGCCGGGCACGATGCCGAACCGCTTCTGCAGGCACTTGGCAAACTTGTAGGTGGTGGATTCCAGCGGGGTGCCGTAGAGAGAGTAATCCATGTTCTCGGCCTTCTTCCACTCGGCGCACTTGTCGTTCATGTGCTGCATCACGCTCAGGGCAAAGGGTTTGGCACCGGCATCGGTGTGGCTCTTGCCGGTCATATACTTCACGCACTCATACAGACCAGCGTAGCCCAGGCTGATGGTGGAGTAGCCGCCAAAGAGCAGCTTGTCGATCTTCTCGCCCTTCTTCAGGCGGGCCAGTGCGCCGTACTGCCACAGAATGGGGGCGGCATCGCTGGGGGTGCCCATCAGGCGCTGATGGCGGGCCTGCAGTGCCTTGTGACAGAGAGCCAGGCGCTCGTCAAAGATCTTCCAGAACTTCTCGAAGTTGCCGCCGGAGGAAAGGGCTACATCCACCAGATTGATGGTGACAACACCCTGATTGAAACGGCCGTAGTATTTGGGCTTGCCGGTCTCGGGGTCCACATAGGGGGTCAGGAAGCTGCGGCAGCCCATGCAGGTGTAGCAGTGGCCCTCGCCGTTCTTGTCCACCTTGAGTTCCAGCATCTTCTTTTCCGAGATATAGTCCGGCACCATGCGCTTGGCGGTGCACTTGGCGGCCAGCTCGGTCAGGTAGTAGTAGGGAGTGCCGGGGCGGATGTTGTCCTCTTCCAGCACATAGATCAGCTTGGGGAAGGCGGGGGTGATCCAGACACCGGCCTCGTTCTTCACGCCCTGATAGCGCTGACGGATGGTCTCCTCGATGATGATGGCAAGGTCGGCCTTTTCCTGTGCGTTGCGGGCTTCTCCCAGATACATGAACACGGTGATGAAGGGGGCCTGACCGTTGGTGGTCATCAGAGTCACGACCTGATACTGGATGGTCTGGACACCGCGGTTGATCTCGTTGCGCAGGCGGCGCTCCACGATCTCCTTCTTGCGCTCCGGGGTAACGTCCAGCCCTTCCATCTCCGCCTCGACCTCAGCGGCGATCTTCTTGCGGGAGACATCCACAAAGGGAGCCAGATGGGTCAGACTGATGCTCTGGCCGCCGTACTGGTTGGATGCCACCTGCGCAATGATCTGGGTGGCAATGTTGCAGGCGGTGGAAAAGCTGTGGGGCTTTTCAATATAGGTGCCGGAGATCACGGTGCCGTTCTGCAGCATATCTTCCAGGTTGACCAGATCGCAGTTGTGCATGTGCTGCGCAAAGTAGTCGGAATCGTGGAAGTGGATCAGGCCCTCGTTGTGTGCCTTGACGATCTCCGGGTCCAGCAGAAGGCGGGCGGTCAGGTCTTTGGAGATCTCACCAGCCATATAGTCACGCTGGACGCTGTTCACGGTGGGGTTCTTGTTGGCGTTCTCCTGCTTGACTTCCTCGTTCTGGCACTCGATCAGGCTGAGGATGCGCTCGTCGGTAGTGTTGGTCTGGCGCTTCAGGCTCTGCACATAACGATAGGTGATATAATGGCGGGCTACATCGTGGGCCTGAATGTCCATCAGCTTGTTCTCCACCATGTCCTGGATCTCTTCCACGCTCACGGCACGGTTCAGTGCCTGGCACTGCTCCGTGACATCGTTGGCGATGGACAGGATCTGCTCCTGGGTCAGGCTGCTCTTGCGGCTGACCGAATCGCTGGCCTTGGTGACCGCAGTGATGATCTTGGTGATATCAAATGGAACTTCCGAACCGTTGCGCTTGATGATCTTCATAGTGTTCCTCCGTCGTTCTATCTGTGTACAGTTCAAGCGGGTGCCTCTTGCGAAAGAGACACCCGCAAAGCAGTCTTGGGATGCGTTCAATTGATGTGATTCTATGATATCACTATTTAGTGATATGTCAATGGAGAAACCACTACATTTTGTGTTTTGGCGGTTTCGCCAAAATTGAGCCGAGAATCTTGGAGCAAAATTTGAGGCCAAAGCTCTTGACAAACTGTGCAAGGAAAGTGTTTGCATTCCGGGGCGTAATATCCCCGGCGGTGTATACTTCTCTGGAAGTTTGGATGGAACAATACCTTATTATATAGAGAAAAATGACCTCTGAGGTCCCTGCGGCCTCCGCGTCAAGGAACGTGTAAATTGCAGTTGAAAAACTAGTCAAAAAGTCAAAGACGCAAAAAGAAACGAAAAAAGTGAAAAAAGGGGTTGCCAAACGTGTCGGGATATGGTATTATACTTGAGCGCCAAGGGCCGCCGGAAAGAATGACTTCTGAAAGCGGCAGAAGCAAAGCGAAAGAACCAATATGGATACGTTGAAAAACGAGCCACAAGTTCGAAAAGATCGAAAAGCTTCTGAAAAAAGTGCTTGACAAAAAATCACTTCTGTGGTAAAATAATCAAGTCGTCAGCCGCTAAGGCTGAGGCGCACAGGACCTTGAAAATTGAACAATATCGAAAAACTTGTAACGGAACCTATTTTCGTGTTGGAAAAACACGGTAAACAATTCCAAACAAAGTAATTCACACAGGACGCAAGCGATTGCGTGCTGAGCGAAGAAGATTTAACACTTTT
>ENA-OUQH01001143-OUQH01001143.1-human-gut-metagenome-genome-assembly--contig:-NODE-1143-length-18141-cov-3.760588_pt1 | contig 18141 bp, 10 predicted proteins | sample MGYA00237948_ERZ548828 | MGnify/ENA primary metagenome ERZ548828 (study PRJEB26490, sample SAMN05194711) | human gut metagenome | biome: terrestrial biome; feature: human-associated habitat; material...
TCTACCCATAAGGAACTCCATAGACAGATAGTAAACTGTCTTGACGTTCTTCTTCTCATACTCCTTGTGTGTAGCAATCCATCTGTCAATGATGTCGTCCTTTACTGCGTAGCTGACTGCCTGGAATACCTGCTGTGGAGTAGCCTCCTCGATAGGCTTGCGGAAAAGGGTCTTTACGTTAGTAATGACTTCCTTCTTGAAGCCTTCCTTATCGAAATCTGCTAACATCTTCATCTGATTCATTCCCTCCTTGGATAAATAGATATATTTTATTTCCATTTTCACTGTTTCATTCTATCATCAACCCTTTTTTTTAACAATACATGAGGAAAAATTTATTAAATGACGACATAAAATTTACAGTTTTTTTACATTAAACGGCGAGAAATGTCTGATAATATCAAAATTTATTGGGAGCTCATGCGTTTTCGATGATTACTAGAATATTGTAAACGTATCTCGTATATGCTATAATGTGACCAGACAGAAGATATTAAATCTATCATTATGCTATATAAGGCACGAACGAACCCCCTGGGAGAGGCGACTCCCAGGGGGTTTTTATCTAACTTCTACCGTATCCACCAGGCATGCAGCACACACAAGGCATACCGCTTACACAACATGACATGAGGGTACATATAGTACAAAGGTTGTTGCAGAACTTTCCGCCGGTCGGCATATCCATTCCATATCCGGCACCTCTGTCCATGTACCACTGGCGTCCGCTCTTGATGGCCTCATATGCCTGTCGGTACTCCTGATTGCCCGGGTCAAGCTCCATGGCGCGCTTTATCATCTCCATGGCCCTTATCTGATTGCCAAGTCCGGCGTTGCACACACCACTGTAATAATGCCATCTGGCATCGTGGTTATCTATCTGATTGAGGACGTTCTTCGCCTCCTCATAGCTTCCGCTGTTCATGTAGTTCTTCGCAGCCTGAAAATATCTGGAATCCTTATCATTTGGATCGTAGTCATTCTGTCTCTGATATCCTCCAAAGCCAAATGGGCCAAATCCTCCAAAACCGCCAAATGGATCATCATACTGTCCGTAGCCTCCTGACGAACCGCCATAAGAGCTCCCACCATAAGATCTACCAGATCCATAACCGCCGCCGTAGCCCTGCGAGCTTCCGGTTCCATATCCACCAGCACCACCGTAACTTGCACGGTCGGCCTCACCACTCACAATGGACTTGTACGCCTGCTGTATCTCCTTGAACTTTTCCTCAGCCTCATCCTTGTGGGGATTGTTGATATTTGCATCCGGATGATACTTGCGGCTCAGCCTTCTATATGCTTTTTTCACTTCTTCTTCGCTGGCACCTCTTTTGAGTTCCAGTACCTCGTAAGGATCCTTCATAATCTGTTCCCTATCCTTTTCACCAAACCATTTATAATCGTCTTTGACTAGGCCTAGTGCTATAATCAAGTAATCTTCTATTTGATGACGTTTTATTTATCTGCATTTTCACCATCTGTATTTTTATCTTCTGCGCATCCACATCTTCTGTTCGTAGTTGCATAATACGCTTCCCATATCCCTGAGTATATTATATTCCTGAGTATTCCTACATTCTCAATAATAGGAAGCATCTCATACTCCTTTGCAAGCGGAGCCACCATCATCATCAGAACGTCCTTCGTCCACTCTGCAAGCTCCTGCCATTTGCCCGGTTCTATGGGCGAATCCACACCCACTGATTGTACATCAACATCCAGCTCATGTGCAAGTCTGCATACAAACGGATTGTAATTTCCTGCTCCTATATCCTTTTCTATATCGTCATATGCATCCATTATGTAGACAAATTTGCCCAGATAATAGCCTATCGTCCTGAGATACGATTCCCACTCATCATGTCTTGGTGCACAGATCTCTGCCATGATATTGCCAAAATGCCCCGACAATGCGTCCATATCATCAGATCCCGCATCCTCCAGCTCGCTTATCGCCTTGAGGTTATCCACTATGCTGCGAATCTTCTGTGAATACTCTTCCTTGAGTCTCCTGCCATTTTTCCCGGCGAGCAGCACATCTGCATAAAGCTTCCGGGTAAACATATGCTCATCGTCCCAGTCATCTATACATTTATAATAGGTAAGGATCACGTTCATGTCAGCAACATAGTCTGTGTACTCATTCTGTACATAAGTATGCTTTGATGCCGGGTGTGCGATGCACCTTCGGCTGCCCGAAAACTTCTCCGGTTCATATAGCCCTGTCAGAAGAAGTACCAGAAATGTCATGTCGTAGCTGAGGCTGATCTGTCCTCTGGCACCATATCTGTCCTTCAGCGATTTGCACAGGCCGCAATAATACTTACGGTATTCATCATATTCTTTCATCTTAAGCTCAGGCTGGTTCACCACTATATATCCAAACATCTCTCAATCTCCACACTGTATTCCAACATACGACTTTATCAGTCTGCGCTGTTACTATGACTTCTTCACAAATCTGTTGCCGCACTTAGGGCATCTGATCTCTATCTTGCCCTTTCCTCTTGGCACTCTGATCATCTGCTGGCATTTGTTGCAGACAAATATCTTGTATTCCTTGCCGGCTTCCTTCTGTTTCTTCGCGCGCTTGAATATATTTCTCACGCCCGCGGTATGCTCCATGAACCATCTGTTCTGCGCCGCGCGCTTGTCATAGTTCTTGGACATGATCCTGACATATCCATATATGAACATGAGAAGTCCAAGGAAATAAAATATCCCTGTCTTGATAAATGCATCCAGCACCATAAATATCAATCCGCCCCAGGTAAGAAATGATGACAACTGATCGTTGCCGTACCTGGATCTCATAAATCTTATAAATTTGTCTTTCATAATCATCATTCTCCTCGTAATTTTTTAAATATTATATTATGAAGATACCCGATATTCCAAGTCACCCATTTCGTATCGGGGTCAGTCCCCAGGGAGTCAGGCACCTCCGTCCCCAGGCTACATTGTCTCCAGTTTCTCTGCGGATTCCTGGAGCTGTCTGTAGGCTTCCTTCATCCTGCCCATCTCCACGTCATCTACATGATTCATGTCTGTTCGTGTCACAAGCTTCCTCAGATACTCGCAGTCGCTCTTGATCCGTTTCATTTCCTTTTTATCGAGCTGTGTGCCCTTGGTCTCAAGAAGATTCTCTACCCTATATACATACGCCTCGGCCTCGTTCATAATGTCTTTGAACTCTCTGGCTCCAGCCACATCATCCTCGTACTTCTTCGCATCCTCCCTGGCTCTGCGGATCTCCTCCTCCGAAAGGTTGGTGCTGGATGTGATCACTATCTGCTGTTCCACACCCCTGCCCAGGTCCTTAGCTGAGACCTTGAGAATACCATTTGCATCCATGTCAAATGTGACCTCGATCTGAGGAACGCCCGCCATGGCTCTCTTGATACCACTGAGTCTGAAGTTGCCTAGCAGCTTGTTGTCCCTTGTGAAATGCCTCTCGCCCTGGTACACCTTGATCTCGACATCCCTTTGGAAATTGCCCGCCGTGGTAAATATCTTTGATGCTCTGGTCGGAATGGCTGAATTTCTCGGAATGATGACATTTGCCACGCCTCCAAGGGTCTCGATGGACAGTGAGAGAGGCGTCACGTCCATGAGGAGAATATCGTTCACCTTGTTCGACACGGTGAGCTCGCCGCTGAGCTTGCTTCCCTGAACCGCCGCACCCATGGCAACGCACTCGTCCGGGTTCATATTCTTGGATGGCTCCCTGCCGGTTATGGCACGAACCTTATCCACAACCGCCGGTATACGGGTGGAACCACCCACCAGCAGCACTTTATCTATCTGATTTCTCGTTATGCCCGCATCGGACAGCGCCTGATTCACGGGTCCCGCCGTTCTCTCCACCAGATCATAGGTGAGCTCGTTGAACTGCTCCCTGGTTATCGTCATGTCTAGATGCACCGGCTGATTCTTCACTGTCGATATAAATGGCAGATTGATGTGTGCAGTCTGCGCGAATGAGAGCTCCTTCTTGGCATTCTCACAAGCCTCCCTCACTCTCTGAGATGCCGTGATATCCTTCGCCAGATTAACCTTTGTCTCCTTTTTAAAGGTCTTGATGACGTAGTCCAGCAGCCTCTCATCAAAATCATCTCCGCCTAGATGATTGTCTCCCGCGGTGGCAAGAACCTCTATGACGCTGTCCCCTATCTCTATAACAGACACATCAAATGTTCCTCCGCCAAGATCGTACACAAGTATCTTCTGCGCCTGGCCATTGTCCAAGCCATAGGCAAGAGCCGCCGATGTAGGCTCATTTATGATTCGAAGCACATTCAGCCCCGCTATTCTTCCGGCATCCTTGGTCGCCTGCCTCTGGCTGTCGTCAAAATAAGCAGGGACTGTTATGACTGCATCAGATACCGGTCCGCCCAGATAACTCTCAGCATCACTCTTCAGCTTTGCAAGTATGATGGCCGATATCTCCTGCGGTGAATAATCCTTGCCGTCTATCCTCTTTCTGTATATTGTTCCCATCGCTCTCTTGATGGATGTGATAGTTCTGTCCACATTCACAGTCATCTGTCTCCTGGCAGCCTCACCCACCAGTCTCTCGCCATTCTTCGTGATGGCCACTATGGAAGGTGTGGTCCTGCCACCCTCCGAATTCGGTATGACGGTTGGCTGATCGCCCTCAAGCACTGCCACACAGCTGTTTGTTGTTCCCAGATCTATTCCTATTACTCTGCTCATATATGTCAACCTCTCTGTTATGGTATTCTGATCCACTCATGGGGACGGAGGGGTCAGGCACCTCCGTCCCCATCTATCGTATATAATAACCATCACTTATGAACATAATTTGGACAAAAAATAAAGTAAGTATAAAGTTCGGTTAAGAGAGTATAAAAAAGGGGACGGAGGTACCTGTCCCCTCCGTCCCCGGACTGAATATTCTACTTTGATGCTTTCTCTGCCTTGATAACCGCCTGGAATTCCTTTATATCCTTTGCGATCTCTCCGCTTAATGCCAGCAGGCAGATAAGGTTCGGAATCGCCATGAGCGCATTCGCTATATCTGAGAAGTTCCATACAAGATCCAGTGATATAGTCGCGCCTACGTATACAACGAGCGAGAACACTATCCTGTATATCATATTGTACTTGTGCGACTTGAACAGGTACTCGAACGCCTTCTCTCCGTGATACTCCCATCCAAGAATCGTGGAGAATGCGAAGAGCACAATTCCTATAGTTACGAGCCAGCCTCCCACCTTGCCAAGTGCAGAGCCAAATGACAGGATCGTGAGAGCCGCACCTTTTATAACAGTTGAGCAGGCAAATGTTCCATCCTCAGCAAATGTATAATGGTTTCCGGCTACATCAGTCCATGTACCGGTAAGACTTCCTATGGCAGCCTGACTCTCCTCCACCACAAGCTCACTTGCAAGCTTTGTATTCTCATCCTTGTTGAGTTCGTCGGATGGAAGAACTGAAAGCGTCAGGGTATTTGACGAATTGGATGTATCTGTCAGGATGAGCTGGTCATCTGTGAATTCATATGTATAATCCGTCGTGGTAGTCTTGTTATCAGAATCAACAGCCTCCACAGTAACCGCCGTTCCGCTCACCTGATAGCTGCCCTTTGTACTGTTCTCAGTAATACCAAGCACACCCGATGATGCAATACAGAGACCTGTGATGGTGCAGACTACTATAGTATCCCAGAATGTACCTGTCATATTGATGTAACCCTGACGGACAGGATTGTCTGTTGTGGCAGCTGCCGCTGTGATGGCCGCCGAACCCATTCCAGCTTCATTTGAGAATACTCCTCTGGCAACACCGAATCTCATGGCATTCATCATAGCTGCTGTGATCGTACCACACAGACCGCCACCGACTGCCTTGACTGAGAATGCCATCTTGAATATCATGGCAACTCCTGCCGGAAGATTCTGGATATTGACGATTATTACAATAAGTCCGGCTACAACATAGAATATCGCCATCAAAGGAACAACAACTGATGACACCTTAGATATAGTCTTGATTCCTCCAACTATTATAAGAAGGGCAAAAACCGTAAGTATGATTCCTGTAACATATGTAGGCACACTGAATGTGCTGCTAAGAGATTCAGATATGGAATTGGCCTGTGTCATATTTCCTATTCCAAATGAAGCGATGACTGCAAAGAGTGCGAACAGCCAGCCCAGCACTGCACCAAACTTCTTATGCTTGAATGCCTTCTTCATAGTGTACATAGGACCGCCGCTCATCTCGCCCTTGGCATTCACCTCACGATACTTGATAGCAAGCATACACTCTGAGAACTTGGATGTCAGACCAAATGCTGCAGATATCCACATCCACACCAGTGCTCCCGGACCTCCCGATACCATGGCCGTTGCAACACCAACGATATTTCCCGTTCCTATGGTTGCAGCAAGCGCGGTGGTCAGTGCCGAAAATGGTGACACGTCTCCGGTTCCTCTACTCTTTGTCCTTGCCTCCTTGCTAAGTGTACTCTTCAGCGCATAGCCGAGGTTCCTCCAAGGAAGAAATCCTGTTCTGATCGTCAGAAATATTCCCGTTCCAACCAGAAGCACCAGCATGACCGGTCCCCAGACAAATCCATCCACTGCCGACACGATCTCATTTAACTTTTCCATACAACCGCCTCCTCTTTCCAGGTTATCCATATCATCCGACCCGGCACTCCCCTCATTTTTTGTCCCGAATCAGTTTATATACCCGTAAATTTACTTTATTTTTGCCGTAAAGTCCAGAGTATTGTGGTATTATGGTTATTTTCCTTTATTAATTAAGTTATGTGGGCGGTTGGCAAAATATTATGCGGTATGGCGGTCATTTAAAATTCACCGTTATCGGGCATATCTCCGCCTTGGTTCCAACCCGCATATCGGGGCCAAACACACCGACTCCGGATGTCACTATGTTATGCATACCGTCAACATTCAGGTAACCGCAGGAATTTTCCCACATCATCGCCACAAGTATGTTGCCTGGGAACATTTGTCCGTCATGGGTGTGTCCACACAGATCCATATCCACACCTGCCGACGACAGCTCCTCCAGCTCCTTTGGTTCGTGATCGAGAACTATGATAGGTTTTGATTTGTCCACATTTTTCGTGATCTCGTCTGCGGATGCTCTGTCTGTGACTCCACTTCCCGGTCTGTGGGCATCGCGGCGGCCATAGATATATATGGAATCGTTTATCAACACTCCCTCGTCGCGAAGAAGTGTGATTCCCGCTTTCTCTATAAACTCGTCCATCTCCGGGCTGCTGGTCTTCTCCTTCTGCCCGCCAAATGTAAATCCGGCAAGCACCTGCTCCTGTATATCGTGGTTGCCATAGCAGGCATACACTCCATACTTTGATTTGATCCCCCGGAGTATTTTCTCAAGCTCCTCCGGCTGGTCAACGGCTTCCCATTCGTTGTCAAATATATCACCCGCTATCAGCACCAGATCTGCGTCCTGCTTATTTATAGAATTCACTATTCTTTGAACCTGCCTGACGCCTAAGTTGTATCCAAGATGAAGATCTGCAACCAGCACTATCTTCATGGAATCCATCTTCTGACCATTCTCATCCCGTGCTTCCTTATTGATGGTCACATCATAAGGCGTCACCCGCACAAGTCTCGCATTTACCACTCCCCAGAATGATATACACATGATAAGTGTTGCGCACACACAGCCTACTATCCTGCGAACCCGCGGCACACATATCTTATCTTTGCTCACTCTGAATACATGAAGCAGTAGGAATCTTCCAAGCTCGGCTATCACTATGAAGAATATCATATAAAGCAGAACACCCAGCCAGTAATTTCCCACCAGCTTCATGCCACGTTTGAACCTTCCCTGTGGCAGGAAGAATGCGATCACCAGCGCCGACGCCAGAAATGCATATAGCACTATCGGGACTATCCAGCCCTTCTTGCCTTTGAGTTTCGGGAAATATGCCTGTACCCAGCCCTTTATTCTCCAGAACAAATATATATTTAACGCTATGTAAAAAGGTGCAATGAAAATTGCTATCATCTTTTTCTCCTTTGTTTTTCTGACTGGCCAATATACATATTGACGGCAGTCCTTTGTACGATTTATTCATACAATAATATACTCCCAACACCACACATACACAAACTTAATAAATCGTAATTCCACCGTCATCCCCTAATATCCAAATATATTTAAAGAAAGTACAAAATTTTCCTAAATCACATAAAAATAGCCCGAAAGATACAAAATCTTTAAGATTTGTACCTTTCGAGCCGTATTCTCTTGATCAGGGATATTTTTTCCAAAATGCCTGTTTTAAACCCTAATATTATATCCCTTAGTCGTTCTTCTTCACTCCAAGAGTTACCTTCTCACCGTTGATGTTCCACTCTTTGGTGTATCCGTCAACCGAGCCGGTTATGATCTCTGTTGCCATAACGTCGCCGATGATGGCATCCGCATTTGCTGCGATGATGTCATTTGCCTTCTGGCTTCCGTCAGCGTATACAGTGATCTTGTCCATAACCTCGAATCCAGCCTCTTTTCTCATAGTCTGAACCTTGGATACTATCTCACGGACAAATCCTTCCTCAAGAAGCTCCTCTGACAGATTTGTGTCGATAACTACTGTCACACCGCCGTCTGCCTCAGATACGAAACCGTCCATCTGAGCCATGTCGATCAGAAGATCAGCCTCAGTGAGTACGATCTCCTCTCCGTCTGCCTCAAACTTCAGAGCGCCCTCTGCCTTGAGCTCTGCCATGGCTGCGTTGCCATCCAGTGCTGACAGATGCTCCTTGATCTTACCAAGGTGCTTACCGTACTTAGGTCCGACTGTACGAAGCTGTGGCTTGAAGCTGTATGTTGTGTAAGCGCTTACATCATCATCGAACTCAACGTTCTTCACGTTCAGCTCATCCTCGATGATAGCCTTCTCCTCACCGAAAAGCTTCTTGTCAGCCTTGACATACATCTTGCCGATTGGCTGTCTGTTCTTGATATTTGCTGTATTTCTTGCTGCACGTCCCAGAACTACGATCTTCAGGATCTCGTCCATAGCTACCTCGAGCTCTGGATCGATCATCTTCTCATCCACCTCAGGGAATGAGCACAGATGAACTGAGAGAGGTGCATCCTTGTCTATATTTCTAACCAGATTCTGGTAAATATCCTCTGCCATGAATGGGAGCATAGGAGCTACTGTCTGTGCTATAGTAACGAGCGCTGTGTAAAGTGTCATGTAAGCATTTACCTTGTCCTGCTCCATGCCCTTTGCCCAGTATCTCTCACGGCCACGACGGACATACCAGTTACTCATGTCATCCACGAACTCCTCAAGAACTCTTGTTGTCTCAGGGATCTTGTATGCGCCAAGATTTGCGTCAACTGCCTTGACTGTTGAGTTCAGCTTGGACAGAAGCCACTTATCCATAAGTGACAGCTTGTCGTACTCTAGCTCATGCTCAAGTGGATTGAAGTTGTCTATATTTGCATAGAGTACATAGAACGCATATGTGTTCCACAGTGTACCCATGAACTTTCTCTGACACTCAACAACCGCATCCTCATGGAATCTGTTAGGAAGCCATGGTGCTGAATTGCTGTAGAAGTACCATCTGATGGCATCTGCACCATATTTGTTCAGAGCATCCATAGGATCTACCGCATTTCCCTTGGACTTACTCATCTTCTGTCCGTCCTTATCCTGGACATGTCCGAGAACGATTACGTTCTTAAACGGAGCCTTGTCGAACAGCAGTGTTGAGATCGCCATAAGTGAGTAGAACCATCCTCTTGTCTGGTCAACAGCCTCACTGATGAAGTCAGCAGGGAAGTGCTTCTCAAATATATCCTGATTCTCAAACGGATAGTGCCACTGTGCAAATGGCATTGATCCTGAATCGAACCAGCAGTCGATAACCTCTGTAACTCTGTGCATCTGCTTGCCACACTCAGGACACTTGATGGTTACAGCGTCGATGAACGGACGGTGAAGCTCGATGTCCTCAGGGCAGTTGTCACTCATCGAACGGAGCTCTTCCTTTGATCCGATGGCATGTCTGCATCCACACTCACACTCCCAGATGTTCAGCGGAGTACCCCAGTAACGGTTTCTTGAAAGTCCCCAGTCCTGAACGTTCTTCAGCCAGTCGCCGAAACGTCCCTTACCGATGCTCTCCGGGATCCAGTTTACAGTGTCATTATTCTTAACCAGCTTGTCTCTTACCGCTGTCATCTTGATGAACCATGTATCTCTTGCGTAGTAGATAAGTGGTGTGTCACATCTCCAGCAGTGTGGATACTCATGCTCGAACTTAGGCGCATCGAAGAGAAGTCCTCTTGCGTCCAGATCCTTGAGTACCTCAGGGTCTGCATCCTTTACGAACATTCCGGCAAATGGAGTCTCCTCAGTGAGGTCACCCTTGCCATCTACAAACTGTACAAATGGAAGATCGTAGTTTCTTCCGACATTTGCATCGTCCTCACCAAATGCAGGTGCGATATGAACGATACCGGTACCATCTGTCATAGTTACATAAGTGTCACATGTGATGAAGTGGCCCTTCTTGTGCTGCTTCTCACATACAGGCTTTACGCACTCATAGAGTGGCTCATACTCCTTGTACTCAAGATCCTTACCGACATATGTCTCAAGAACCTCGTATGCAGGAACTGCTGCCTGATCGTCTGCTGCTTCCTTTGCAAGACCGCCGAGAACCTTGTCTGCAAGCGCCTGTGCAAGATAATATGTGTAGCCGTCTGCTGCCTTAACCTTCACGTATGTCTCATCTGGATTTACACAGAGTGCTACGTTTGAAGGAAGTGTCCAAGGTGTTGTTGTCCATGCGAGGAAATATGCGTCCTCTCCGATAACCTTGAATCTTACTACTGCTGAACGCTCCTTGACTGTCTTATATCCCTGTGCAACCTCATGGCTTGAAAGAGGTGTACCACATCTTGGGCAGTAAGGCACGATCTTGAAGCCCTTGTACAGAAGTCCCTGATCCCAGATCTTCTTCAGCGCCCACCACTCTGACTCGATGAAGTCATCATGATATGTTACATATGGGTTGTCCATATCAGCCCAGAAACCTACCTTGCCTGAGAACTCTTCCCACATGCCTTTATATTTCCATACGGACTCCTTACATTTCTGGATAAATGGCTCCAGTCCGTACTCCTCTATCTGCTCCTTGCCGTCGATTCCCAAGAGCTTTTCAACCTCGAGCTCAACAGGCAGACCGTGTGTATCCCATCCGGCCTTTCTGACTACGTTATGTCCCTTCATTGTCTGATATCTAGGGATCATATCCTTGATTACACGTGTAAGAACGTGTCCGATATGTGGCTTACCATTTGCTGTTGGAGGGCCATCGTAGAATGTGTATGTTGGCAGATCCTTTGTCTCTTCAACACTCTTCTCAAATACCTGATTTTCTTTCCAGAAGTCCAATACCTTCTGCTCTCTGTTCACGAATTCCAGTTTAGTCGAAACCTTGTCGTACATGTCGTCTTTCCTTTCTGTGATAAATATAAAAAAGCCCTTCGTCGTAATCAGGACGAAGGGCTTTGAGTTCGTTATACCACCTATTACTTACATACTAACATATGCGCTCCCCTTAACGCAGGAAATACGTCAGAGCCTACTTGATATGCCACAAATGCCTCACCGATTATCACCGCTTTGACACCGCAGCTCTTTTGGTCTGCAACTCCAGAGTGATATTCCGAAAGTCTCTACTGTCACCGGGCTCGCACCGCCCCCGGCTCGCTGCTGATCTCGCAGACTCCGTACTGTCTCTGTCATCGTTTTTATCATCTATCCATTCCTTAGTATAGCAAGTATTTGTGGTTTGTCAATCGCTATATTTGCTGTAGACTCAACTTTATGTTGACCTGTTTTTAACCACTATTTCTTTACGACCGCACTTTTGGCTGTGCTCCATGCTCATTGGCTTTGGCTTTTTCTCAACACATACATCAAATGAACCTGTTGCATCCGAAGAATAAAAATATGTACTTATTATAAGCCATCACAGTGCTTTCTTAACTTTAAAATCACTGCAACGGCCTTTCTTATCTTAATATACATAAAGATCGTAGTCCACGAGATACCACTTGCTGCCTGACTTCACTACAGTGTATGTTATCTTGCCATCTGCGTCATCTTCTGAACCTTTTATCTCGACATCCATATCGATTTCAAGACAATCATCCACTTTCATATCAACATTAAGCCTATCAAGTGTCTTATTTACATCTTCTATCTCGTCTTTTTCATACTTCTCCTCTGATCTATCCTCTATCTTGATGCTCTTTACTGTTCCAACTTCTTCCTTCATATCCTGAACGTCCTCGTTGAACTGATCCTCGACAAAGTTATCGCCCCATGTCTCGTTATAAAGCTCATAGTAGTCATCTTTCATCAGCTCAATCATGGCATCTGCATCGCCATTTTCGTATGCTTTCGCAAGCTCATCACCGATCTTTGTCGCACTTCTCTGTCCCTTACCACCAGAAAGTGCTAACACCAGCACAATAATCACGATGATTACTACTGCGACTATTCCACCAATTATCGCAACAAGCTTTTTGTTGAGTTTCATGCCCGGCTTCATGTCTGCGCCCTGAGGGACACCAGCCTGTGGTCCTGGCTGTCCATACTGGTTCTGCTGACCTGGCTGCTGGAACTGATTAAAGCCTCCGTACTGGTTGTTCTGCTGTTCTGGCCGGTCTGGCTGACCTGGCTGCTGGAACTGGTTAAATCCTCCGTACTGGTTGTTCTGCTGTTCTAGCTGGCCTGGCTGCTGGGACTGATTAAAGCCTCCGTACTGGTTGTTCTGCTGTCCTGGCTGGCCTGGCTGCTGGAACTGGTTGAAACCGCCGTACTGGTTGTTCTGCTGCTCTGGCTGGCCCGGCTGCTGGAACTGGTTAAATCCACCATACTGATTCTGCTGCTCTGGCTGCTGGAACTGTCCAAATCCGCTATACATATTCTGCTGCTCTGGCTGACCCGGCTGCTGAAACTGTCCAAATCCGCTATACATATTCTGCTGTTCAGGCTGTCCTGACGGATGAGGCTGTCCGTCACTTGCATCTCCACTCTGTCCAGCCCCTTGCGCATTTGCAAATGCACTTACGCCGGGAGTTGTGAGAACTGTGGTTCCCTCGTCTTCGTATTCATCGTCCGTATTCCCAAATCCATTCGTGTTATTCTCGTCCATGCTGCTCTCCTCCTGTGTTAAATCTGATCAAAATTTATCTGTCTCACGGCAAATTTACCTTGTTGTTCATATACATAGTATAATGGTAGCATTTTATACGTTATATGTCCAACTAAAATGTTTATTCCGTTGAAGGAATTTTGCCAAAACACTGTATATCATTTCTCACTGTCTCCACCCTTCTTTCTATAGCCCGTAGGGGTACATCCCACAATATTTTTGAATTGTTTTATGAAGTAACTCACACTGCTGAAGCCACACTCAAGTGCAATATCCGTTACCTGTCTATGGGTGGTTCGGAGCAATTCGGCCGCCAGTGTTATGCGGCGCCGTTGGACATATTCCATCGGTCTATAATGCACATACTGGCTGAATATCCTCTGGCACTCCCTGACGCAGATATTTGCGCTTCCTGCTATACCGCTGACGGTTATCTCATCTTTTAGATTTCTGTCTATCCAGCCAAGCATATCCTTTATCCTGACCTCCGCAAGATGCGGCATGTCTGAGTCTCCCGGTGCATTCATATTCTGTGCTATACATAATATCATTCTGGTTAGGCTATCCCTGATGGCAAATTCATATGCATAACCCTCGCCCGCGCAGGCATCAAAACATCTGTCAAATTCCTCAAAGAATGGCTCCATGCCCTCATCTCTCTTCATATGCACAAACGAATGCCCTTTCTCCACAAACGGCTTCATATATTTGGTGTCAAATATACTTCCTGGCGCCCCGGCAACTATGGAACTTTCGAATACAAACGAATGATAACGGCACTCTCCCAACGACAGCGTCCGGAAAGTGTGAAGTACACCACCATTTATAAAACATCCCTCACCTGCATTCACAATGCATGAAATATCTCCAGTGACAACCTCCACCTGTCCGCTGAGCAAAACAAACACCTCCAGCTCGTCATGCCAGTGTGGCGGTATGCATCCAGATATAAACTGGTGCATATCTGCGTCATACGCAGCAAAGTCAAATTGATGTATATCGTCCGCCCTGCTCTCCCTTCCATGTGTGTCGACCATGACCGTGGTCCTGTGTAGTATCATGCCTGGCTCCTCTCTATGTTTTCTCTATGTTTTCTCTATGTTCACCCGCAGACGAGCCAAACCGCCTGCTTATAACTGTTAAGAACCAATATATGTCGTTTTTGTTATATTATGGGCCGTATTTGTTACAGAATCAAGTCGTTTATTTCGCTATTATGTATACAGATTAAATCATAAGAATCAATAGATGGCGAACAAGGCAGAGCATTCCGGCTGTCTCCGAACCTCTGTCGCATTGTTTACAATACAAAATTTTAAAGGAGAGAAATTTTTATGAACGCTGCCTTAGATATTGATAAACCAGAAAAAACAAAACGGAGCAAACGCACAACCGACATGACAACAGGAAGCCCGGCAAAGCTTTTGTTTTATTTTGCCATGCCTCTTTTTATCGGAAATATACTTCAGCAGTTTTACAATCTGGCTGACACCTCCCTGGCAGGACACCTTCTCGGAGATACCGCCCTTGCACAGATAGGTGCCACCGCCGCACTGTACAGCCTCATCACAAATGTAGCTTTCGGACTTAATAATGGCTTTGCCCTGTTCGTCAGCAGAAACTTCGGTGCGGACAATAAAATTGAGATGAAACGCTCCGTGTGCTGGGCTGTCCTGTTGTCGGCCATATCTACAATACTACTCACCACATCATTTCTAGTCTTTAGACGGCCTCTGTTGACACTTCTTCAGGTGCCTGCCGATACTATGGATGGTGCACTGAGTTATCTTACTGTCATCCTCGCCGGAATACCTCTCACCATGGCTTATAATCTTGAATCAAGTCTTCTGAGATCCATCGGCAACAGTGTGACACCTCTTATCTTTCTCGTGTTCAGCAGCGTGCTCAACGTAATTCTGGACTACCTGTTCATGGGACCTTTCTCCATGGGCGTCCGCGGTGCTGCCATTGCCACCGTCACCTCCCAGGGAATAAGTGCCATACTCGGATTATTCTGTATCCTTCGAGGATATCCTGAGCTCAGATTTGGAAAACAGGATATGAAAGTTTCTATCCACTTTGTATTTGAAATGTTTTGGACAGGTCTCAGCATGGCTCTTATGAGTGCCATATATAATATAGGAAGTGTTATTCTTCAGGGAAGTATAAACGCACTCGGAAATGTCTACATCGCAGCCCAGGTGGGCGGCAGAAGGCTTGCCGAGTTCTTCTACACACCGGGAATTGCCCTTGGAACAAGTGCTGCCACATTTGCCAGCCAGAACTATGGTGCTCACAAAAATTCCAGAATCAAGAAAGGAATATTTGCCGCTATTACCATGTATGGAGTGTGGTGGGTGCTTGCTATGATCTGCACCTTCACCATTGCAAGATCTATTCTAGTGCTGATAACCGGAAGCTCAGACAATACAGTTATATCCAATGGTCTCATGTATCTCAGAATCAGCATACCGATGATACCGCCTATGGCGGTTCTCGTAATAGTACGAAATGCCCTTCAGGGAATGTGCCACTCAGTGGCGCCGCTGCTGTGCAGCGCACTGGAAATGATCGGCAAGATAATATTTGCAGTATTTCTCGTTCCTGTCTACGGCTACGTTGCCGTGTGCGTATGTGAACCGGTGACTTGGGTAGTATGTTTCCTGTTCATCATGGTAGCCGCACTGATATTCAGAGCAGACTTCCGGGATCCTGACAAACTATGAAAACCCTGATTGCGCAAGCTCTTGTAACACAGTGTTTTTCTATATTTTTTGTATCTTTGAGCCATATTATAACGTTAAAAAAGAATTTTTTATCCTTTTTTCACCCCAAAAGACCTGCTATGGAAAACAAACAACTCAAATTATGTAACAAAAAGGCGCCAGCCACCACCGTCAGCCGTTTCAGACATGACGATGGCGACTGGCGCCAATTCGAACAATAAAATTTGAACGATAAACTACCAATAACATTACTCAACTAATGTATTGTATATATTTATTTAAAAGTTAAAAACATCAAAGCTTGTACCTATATCTATTTGCTACTTCCTAACAAGATGGATCTGGTAAGCATTGTACTCGCCGAACTTGAGTGGTACAGGAAGTCCTATCTGGTCAAGTCCCTGTCCGCTGTACTCTGCGCCAGTCTCCTCGTCAACATATGTGGCATCCGCATCAAGTCCCTTTACTCTGACAAAAGGTACAGGGGCATTGCAGAAGCTTTCCACCGTCACGATATTGACAAGTGTCTCTGACTTATCCCTTGCTACAAATGACCATGCAGCTACGCCTTTGCTCTTGTCTGCATCCGTCAGTCTATAGTAGAGTCCGTTGTGAAGGAGATCCCAATACTTCTTGTAGTTTTCTACCTGAGCCTTGACCTCTTCCTTCTCCTCATCACTGACCTTGTTCAGATCAAGCTCATAGCCAAAGCTTCCCGCCATGGCAACGACAGCTCTTGTATTGAACGGAGTCGTCCTGCCTGTCTGGTGATTCGGAACCGCTGATACATGTGAGCCAACCACCGATATAGGATAGCCAAATGAAGTTCCATACTGTATGTCAAGCCTGCAAATGGCATCCGTATCATCACTGCACCAGATCTGTGGTGTGTAATACATCATTCCGGCATCAAATCTTCCACCGCCACCGCTGCAGCCCTCGATGAACATCTTTGGATATCTTGCCTGAAGTCTCTCCATGAAATCATATACACCAAGTACATACTTGTAAAGGATCGTTCCATTGTTCTGGATTCCCTCTGTCATAGAGTATACATTTAGGATACTTCTGTTCATATCCATCTTTATATAATCAACATCTATATTGTCAAGCACCGCTGTCAGCTGATTAAATATGCAGTTTACGACCTCTTTTCTTGAGAAGTCCAGATTCAGCTGGCTTCTTCCCATGACCGGCTTTCTTTCAGGTATCACAAATGCATAGTCAGGATGCTCCTTGAAAAGCTCGCTCTTCTCAGATACCATCTCCGGTTCGATCCAGATACCAAACTTCATGCCGAGAGCCTTCACTCTTTTCACAACATCAGCCATAGGACCGCCCATCTTATCCTCATTTACAAACCAGTCGCCAAGTCCTGACTTGTCGTCATCTCTCACACCGAACCAACCGTCATCCAGGACAAGCATCTCAACGCCAAGCTCTGAAGCCTGCTTTGCTATATTTACGATGTCATCACCGTTGAAATCAAAGTATACTGCCTCCCAGCTGTTGATGAGTATAGGTCTCCTCTTTGTCTTGTACTCGCCACGGCAGATATTGTATCTCACAACGTCATGCATCTTATGTGACATGTCAGCAAATCCATCAGGCGAATAAACCATAACTACCTCGGGTGCCACAAACTCACTCTCAGGATAAAGCACATACTCAAACATCTCATCCTGAACACCCATGTTAAGTCTCACCTGATCTGTCTGATCCTTCTCAACCTCACAGTTGAAGCTTCCACTGTAGAGAAGTGAGATTCCATAGCAGTCACCTGCATCCTCATTCGCATCCTTGCCTGCTATAACCACAAATGGACTGTGCTGATGGCTTGATGTACCCCTTGTGCTTCCGATCTTCTTCACACCATGATTTATAGCTTCTCTCTCATACATGCGCTCCATAGCATGTCTTCCATGGAAGTGGATGAGATCATAATCACCTGTCACAAAATCCAGGCTCACACTTGATGCCTTTGCCACAAATATATCCGCATCGCTTATATTTCTGACTATAGCTGATCTTGTGATCAGATCCTTATCCTCTATAATTCCATACAGGAGTTCAACCTCCACTCCCACCTGAGGATCCTGAAGAACGATCTTGAGTGTCTCGCCCTTCTCGCCATCATTTGTGTATGCTGCAGGAAGACCCTTGAGACTGTACTTTTTGTCCATAAC
>ENA-OUQH01001152-OUQH01001152.1-human-gut-metagenome-genome-assembly--contig:-NODE-1152-length-18069-cov-6.265571_pt1 | contig 18069 bp, 10 predicted proteins | sample MGYA00237948_ERZ548828 | MGnify/ENA primary metagenome ERZ548828 (study PRJEB26490, sample SAMN05194711) | human gut metagenome | biome: terrestrial biome; feature: human-associated habitat; material...
TCGTTAAATTGCAGCCATGACAATTCTCTGTTTGTATAACATTTTTCGTTCTTCTTCATTTGATTGGTCTCCTGTCTTTTTATCCTCTGCCGGATTATATTTTCTGCCCGTTTCAGCTGCCCTGCCAGCTGATGCCAAAACCGATTCCATATGTACATGCCCTAATCCTCTGCAAAAAATGCCTGCATAGTTACATTTTCCTTTGCTACCTCCACAAGATTTACACAACTGTTCCCGATCCGGTCAATATTATGGAGCACATCATTAAACGGAATAGTAAGTTTGGAATCGCACTTTCCCTTTCCCACTCTGGCAATATGGTTTTTGCGCATTTTTTCATCCAGCTGCATGATGTCTTCTTTTTGCCGCATCAGTTCTTTGATATCCATATCCACATCCCCAGAAATCGCACGGATGCAGCTTCCGTAAATCATCTGGATCTGTTCCATTGCCTTTTTCAGTTCCTTTAAGGCTTCTTTGGAATACTTATGTTTTCCTTTATTCTGTTTTGCCACGGTTTCCATGATTTCCCTCGTCAGTTGCCCGATCCGGTCAATATCACAGAGAATAGACTGCATACCGGCACTTTGTGATGCCTGTTCCTCGGTCAGCACACCTCCGGAATACAGTGCTGCAAAATAATCATTAATGGACGCATACAGTTTCTGCAGTATTTTCGCCTTTTCTTCTACAATTCCTGCATTTTCTTTATCAATCTTTCCGTTTCCGGACTGCAGTTTTCCGATCATTTCATCTACAATTTTTGCGCAGTACATTACTTCTTTTGCCACCAGCTGCAATGCTGCTGCCGGCTGTGCAATCAGCTTGTTATCCAAATAGTTTGGATTTTCCAGTGCTTTAGCTCCCATTTCCTTCCCATCCGGTACAAGTTTCATCACAATTTTTACCATCAGAGGAATGAGTGGAATCCAGATCAGCGTCATGACAAGGTTAAATCCCGTATGGGCATTTGCAATCTGCCGTGAAATCACATCAATTTCGTTTCCCTTCGGCGAAATGAACTGAATCAGGGCTGCATACGGTTTTACAAGGAACAGGAATAAGATTGCTCCCGAAATATTAAATACACAATGGGCAAACGCCGTCCTTCTGGCATCTTTTGGCTGTCCGATAGATGCCAGCACTGCGGTAATCGTTGTACCGATATTGTCTCCCAACAGAATCGGGATGGCACCGGCCAGTCCGATGATACTGGTCACACCGTCCGGTCCTGCCTGGGCTGCAAAATTCTGTAATACGGCAATCGTTGCACTGCTGCTCTGTACAACAAGTGTCATAACGGCACCCACGCATACCCCAAGAATCGGAATATGGGATACTTTTCCAATCATGTTGACAAAAAATGCACTGGATGCCAATGGTTTCATGACATCGCCCATCGTCTCAATTCCAAGGAATAACAAACCAAATGCGAAAATTGTCTGTCCGATATTTTTCACCTTTTCTTTCTTTGAAATAAAAGAAATAAGAAATCCCGCAAAAATGAACAGATAAATATAATCCGTTATTTTAAATGCAATAATCTGCGCCGTCATGGTCGTACCGATATTGGCACCGAGAATAATGGAGATCGCCTGTGGCAGCGACATCAGTCCTGCGCTGACAAAGCCGATTGTCATAACCGTTGTTGCGCTGCTGCTCTGTAACACCGCTGTCGTCAAAGCACCTGCAAGTACACCAAGAATCGGATTTTTTGTAAGCAGGGCAAGGATTTTCTTCATCTTTTCCCCCGCTGCTTTCTGCAGGCACTCGCTCATCATATTCATGCCGTAAATAAAGATTGCCAGACCTCCGACCAGTCCGAAAATAATTTTCATCGTCTCGTTCACTTATGGTTCCTCCCCATTTCTTTTCATAAACTTTACACTCCGTATACTTTTTTTCTGAGATTGTAATAAGTTTATCATCGGAGTGTAAAATCAAACCATCCCAGAATGTAAACCCTGTGTAAAATTTCTGTAATGCTGTAAAATTGCTGTAAATTTGCGTAAAGTCTGTAAAATCCCTGTAAATCGGTATTTTCAGGCTCTATGACTTTAAACCCATTGTAAAAATATTTCCACAATGCTAGAATAAAATAGTTACAAAGGAAAATGTTTTGGAAAGGGAAAACACTATGCTATCATGTCCAAACTGCGGAGGAAATCTCAAATTTGACATTCCTTCCCAGCAACTCTCATGCGAGCATTGTCACACACTGTTTGATCCTTATGATTTTGATGGGAAAACAAGTGATGCCGAAGAATCAAAGACATTCGACGGAGATTACGAGGTCACGATCTTTACCTGTCCGCAGTGTGGCGGTGAAATCTTAAGCACCGACAATGCAGCTGCCGGTTTCTGCAGTTTCTGCGGAGCCTCCACGATTCTTTACAGCAGAATCAGTCACGAAAAACGGCCCAATTATATTATTCCGTTCCAGAAGACAAAGGAACAATGTAAGGAAGCGTACGCACGCCGTATGAAACATTCCATTTTTGCGCCAAAAGAACTCCGCGATCCTTCTTATATCGATAGTTTCCGCGGAATTTACATGCCTTACTGGGCGTTTTATATCTCCCAGAAAGGTTCTCTCTCGCTCGATGGAAAAAAGACTTCCCGCCGCGGTGATTATATTATTACCGATCACTACGCACTTACCGGGGATCTGGATGCCTACTACAAAGGTCTTTCCTATGATGCCTCATCCTCTTTTGATGACAATATCAGTGAAGAACTGGCTCCTTATAATTTAAAAGGCATGAAAGCCTTTACCCCCGCCTATTTAAGCGGATTTTACGCGGACACTTCCGATGTGGATGCAAAAGTATATCAGGGCGATGCCGAATACACTGCATCTGCGGAAACAACCGAGCGTATTGCTTCTGACGGGACATTTGCCGGTTTTACCATGGATACCATCCGTCCTGAACAGCTCCATACAAAAACGGAAACCATCGACAGTACCATGTTTCCGGTATGGTTTCTATCCTACCGCAAAAAAGACCGTGTCGCTTATGCAACGGTCAACGGACAGACCGGACTGGTCGTTGCGGATATCCCGATTGATCCGAAGCGTTATCTGCTCGGTTCGCTACTCTTAGCAATTCCGATCTTTGCGCTTCTGGCATGGTCGGCATTTTTACAGCCCTCTTCCCTGGTAATGACTACCCTGCTTTTGTCACTGCTTTCCATCGGTGTCTATTGTTACGAATGCGTTTCTATCCACCAAAAAGATACCGGGGCAAATGACCGGGGCAAAATGTTCATCCAATCGAAGAAAGCTTCTGCTGCAGACAAACCGAAAACCCCTGAAGCCCAACTGGAGCCTGCCGCAAAAAACAATCCACTTGGCTGGATTCTTCCGCTCTGTGCTGCGGTACTTTCGTTTGGGATATGGTTCCTGCATCCGGTATCGGATCTCTACTATTACGGAGCCGCAATTCTTTCCATGGCCGCCATCCTCGTGTCGTTCATCAGTATTATCCATGCGTATAATCTGTTGTCCACCCGCCGGCTGCCACAATTTGACAAACAGGGAGGTGATGACCGTGCGTAAAATAAAACGTATCCTTACGGCATTTGTATTTTGTCTGATACTCTCCGCCAGCACCATACCGGTTTGTGCATCCGCAGTTTCCGCTTCCAATGAGGAAACCGGCTACGTTTATGTGCTGGATGATTCTGCCGATTTTCTGACAGACTCCCAGGAAAACAGTCTGCAAAAGCAGCTGTATGATCTGACCGCATACTGTAATGTGGCTTTTGTAACCACAACCGGACACAGTAAATCTTCCACCGAAGATTTTGCTGCAGATTATTTCGATGATGTCTTTGGTCCACATTCCAACGGTACGATCTTCGTCATTGACCGCTGCCTGAATGAGATTTATCTCTACAGCGATGGACAGGCGCACAAAATCATCACCAATTCCCGCGCACGTTCAATTACCGATAACACTTATACCTACGCGCGCGATAAGGATTATTATACCTGTGCATACAAGGTCTTTACCCAGATCGAAACGCTGATGCAGGGCAAACGGATTGCAGAACCGATGCGCTACCTCTGCAGTGCGCTGCTGGCCATTGTTGCTGCATTGTTTCTCAATCTCTTTTTTGCGCTGTGGAGTTCACGTTCCCACAAGGCAGACCGCAGACAGGTGATGACCGGATTGTATGCACAGATGCAGATCAATAACCCACGCACACAATTCATCCGCCAGTCGCGTACTTACAGTCCGGTATCTTCCGGCAGCAGCGGTAGTGGACATTCCGGCGGCGGTGGCGGTGGTGGCGGCCACTCCGGTGGTGGTGGCGGTCACAGTATATAATCCGACAAAACAAGGGCAGTTTAAAAACTGCCCTTTTGTTAATTCTTTATTCCTATCTTGCTTCTTTTAGAGCAGCTTCCGCAGCCCCTTCGGGTAGTGATTCTTCATCACAGAACCTGCAAGTTTGCCCCAGCCGAGGCTGTATCCATCTACCGTGATCAGATACCAGCCCTTCTCCCCTTCTGCCGGAAACGTCTGCCCGGACAGATACGCGCGTGCTTCGTCCACAGACAGATTCCAGCTGTGACACGCTTCCTGCGGGGAAATTGCAAGTGCCAGTGCGTGTGCCGGTTCCAGCCGGTTCTTTTTAACCGTACCTAAATGCAGGCCCGGACGCAGCACATGCAGCCGTCTGGTTGCCGGCATATGTTCCGGCATCAGATACAGCTGCTCTCCAAAAAGGAGCAGCCGACCGGCATCATCTGCCGGTATCTTTCCAAGAAACTCCTGTAATCCTGCAAGAAACGCTTTTGCTTCTCCCTTTGCCAGTGGTTTTTCTTCTCCATTCGCACAATATCCCCGGTAATTTTCCGAAACGGTTCCCTCTTTTTCCAGAACTGCAACGAAATGTCCCTCTCCGTGCAGATGATGCGGAAATAACCGGATCGTATCGCCAATCTCCGCTGCCGGATGTTTGGTCCATGCCGCTACACCGTCTGCCATTCCCGGATATTTTTTTACCGGCACAATATGAAACTGCGGATGCTGTTCCAGAAAACGGCTGATCGTTCCCTCATTTTCCTCCGGTGCAAAGGTACAGGTAGAATAAACCATACGTCCTCCCGGCCGGAGCATGGAGGCTGCACATGCAAGAATTTCCTGCTGTCGCGCCGCACAGACCTGAACATTCTCAGGACTCCACTCCTCACACGCCTGTTCATTTTTGCGAAACATTCCTTCCCCGGAACACGGAGCATCTACCATGATCCGATCAAAATATTCCATAAACATTCCCGCAAGTGTCTGCGGACTCTCGTTTGTCACCATCACATTTTTTACACCCATCCGTTCCATGTTCTCGGAAAGAATCTTTGCCCGCGCCGGATGAATCTCATTGCTGACAAGGAGCCCTTTCCCCTGCATCGCTGCCGCAATCTGTGTACTTTTGCCCCCCGGTGCCGCACATAAATCCAGAACTTTTTCGCCCGGCTGCGCATCCAGATATGCAGCCGGTGCCATGGCACTCGGCTCCTGAATATAGTACACGCCCGCCTCGTGATACGGATGTTTTCCCGGCTGATCTTCCTTTTCGTAATAAAACCCGTTCGCTTCCCATGGCACCGGCTGCAGGTGAAAGGAAGTTTCCTCAGCAAACCGATTCCGGTCAGTTTTTGACGGATTGATCCGCAGTGCCTGATAACGCGCATCTTCGTAACTGTTTAGAAATGCCGGGTATTCTTCCTCCAGCATTTGTTTCATTCGATCTAAAAAAAGTTGTGGAAGCATATCATTTCTCCTAAATTTCTCCTAAAGTTTTCCAAAAAAACTTGGCAAAATATCCAACAAATAGTAAAATATAAACATGATACAACGAAAGTACATGAGAACAAGACAATTAAAACCGGGCATGAAGCTCGATCATCCGGTCGTTGACCGTCTGGGACGTAATCTCGTTGCCAGAGGTGCCGAACTGGATGATTATATGATTGATTCCCTGTTGAAACTGGGTATTATGTCTGTTTACATCCAGGAGGGGGAAGAAGAGGAAAATCCTGAACAGGTTCCTACTTCTCCGGAAGCAGAAAAAAATATCGAACGGCTCCGTACCGAAGACCGCGCAAAAGTTACCCTTTCTGCCAGTATCCGTGAACGTGTGTCTACCGGTATCCAGTTTATCTACAACAATACGACCTCCGAGGAAATGGTTGCCACCACAGAGAGCATTGCCGATGACCTGATGCGTTCCATTAAAAGCAATGATGCCATCGCAATTGATATCTCCACGCTCAAAACCAGTGACGAATACACCTTCAAACACAGCGTGGATGTAGCAACCATTTCCATGATCGTTGCCAAGCAGCAGGAACTCTCTCCCGAAGAAGTACGGGAAATCGGTGTCTGTGGTTTGCTGCACGACATTGGAAAAACCAAAATTCCAAATGCTATCTTAAACAAACCGGGCAAACTTGATGATGATGAATTTGCCATTATGCGGCAGCACTCGACATACAGTTACAACATGATCAAGGATCGTCCGGAATTTTCTCCGGCTGTCTGCCTTGGTGTTTTGCAACACCATGAAAAGATCAATGGAAGCGGATACCCGATGGGTGTGTCCGCAGAGAAAATCTGCCCCTATGCCAAGATTCTGTCCGTATCGGATATCTATGATGCCCTGGTTACCGAACGCCCCTATAAAAAAGCCTATTCCCAGAGAGATGCTGTGGAAATGATTATGTCCATGACCATGGAACTCGACATAACTGCCATGAAGAGCTTCCTTGAAAGCATGATTCTATATCCGGTAGACAGCATCGTGGAACTGAGTAACGGCGAACAGGCGCGTGTGGTCAAAAATATTCCGCACTATATTCTCCGTCCTGTGGTTGTCGGGCTTACCAGCGGTAACGTTTACAACCTTGGAGAAGATATCAATTGTGCCAATATCATCATTCTTTAAACAACAGGGAACAGCTTTCGCTGTTCCTTTTTTATTGTGTTACCTCTTCACCTTCAAAAGGCTGTGCCGTCTCCGGCAGAAACGCATCGTAAATATCCACATGATCATAGATACAGCGCCAGCTGCTGGTGGACCCTGCAGTCACACAGATATACTCTTTTCCATCCGGTGTCTGTGCCATACTTGCCGCACAGCTTCCGGACTGATTCACAAAGCCTGTCTTTGCCCCGATAATTTCACTGTGTGTATCCTTATCTTCAATTCTCCGCAAAAACCAGTTGGATATTGTAATCCCATCCGGATGTGGTTTGGATTTTGATGTCGTATAGGTTCGCGTTCCAAGAACTTCCCTGCACAGATCATTGTCCATTGCGGCTTTTAAAATCATTGCCATATCATATGGTGTACTGTAATGGTCATCATTGTATATACCGACACAGTTGGTAAAATGTGTGGTCTCCGACAATCCCATTTTTTCCAGTTCCTGATTCATCATATCCACAAATGCTTCCTGTGAACCGGCCACATAAGTTGCCAGAGAAACCGCAGAATCTGCCCCTGATGGCAAAATGGTTCCATAAAACAGATCCCTTACCGTTACCTGCTCACCCACTTCATATCCGGTATTGCTACAGTCATTACTATAACTGAAATCTGTGGCATCAATACTGATGGTAACCAGCTCGTCCAGCTGCTCTGGCTTAATATTTTCCGCTGCTACCAGCACGGTAAAGATTTTGGTCATAGATGCCGGAACCATACGTTTCAATGCATCTTTTCCAGCCAGAATCGTTCCGGCATCCACATCAATGAGAATTCCCTGCTTGCTGACAACGGACTTCGGAAGCGATTTTGTCTCTGCGGTCTCCGTAGCGGAATAATCAAATACTTCCTCTGTTTCCGTCGGTATTTCCGATGCCTGCTCCTGCTGCGTCGGCTCAATCATCTTTGGATCTTTTTTGTTCTTTCCCTTTTTCCCCAGCACAACTGCCAATACCAGAACAACTGCTAAAATTACAACTGCTGCAACGGCTATGTACCATCTGTTTTTTCGTTTCTGCATTTTCTTATCTCCTGTCCTGCCTGAATTGCTCTTTTGTATCATAGCACTTTTCGGCTATAAATTGCAATCCATCAGATACAAACGAGACGCAAAATCCGGAAAATACCGTACGTTCTCATTATACCCGGTGCCTCCGAATGCCGGGTGCAAATGTACACCTCCATACATCAGGGCATCCCCGTATGCACAGAAATCCTCCGTTTCCCCACCCATCTTTACAAATTTTGCCAGCAGATGATGTGTCACGGAATCCGGGCGGATATGTACCGGAGCAACCGTGTTAACCAGATCCCCAAACTCCAGAATACTGTACGTTAACGCGCGGTTGGTAAAATGGTACCGTTTCTCTTTTGCAAGTCCTTTGGGATAATACGCATGAAACTGTGTATTCGGTTCCGCAAGTTTCTGCATCAGCATGCCGACTGCCTGTGTCTGATCTTCTGAAACACAGGTCCATTCTGTGAAATTTCCGTCAGCAAATGTCCGCCCACGATAAAATGTGCCCTGCTGCAATACACTACGCCACTTCCTGTACAGTGCAATCTGAGCCCTGATCTCCTCAAGTTCCTCTCTGGTACAGTCACAGAAATTACATTCATACCCCAGCACTGCAAATGCGGCAACTGCAAAGCGGGTCGTAAGCGGTGTCCGGCGCAGCGTCTGATGGTTCGGACACGCAGATACATGTGCACTCACCGTCGAGAGCGGATACCCATAACTGTAATTTGTCTGTATGTCCGCCCTGCAACAGGCATCTGTGTCATCGCTTCCCCAGATCTGCGGAAAATAGCACAAAATGCCGGGATCAAAACGGTTTCCGCCTGCTGCACACCCTTCAAATAAAATTTCCGGAAAACGACGGGTCAGTTCCTCCATGCACCGGTACAGTCCCAGCACATAACGATGTGCCACCTCTCCCTGCTGTGCGGCCGGCAGACTCTGTGAATAATAATCGGAAAACGTCCGGTTCATATCCCACTTCACATAAGAAACCGGTGCCGAAGAAAAGACCTTTGTCATACTGGCAATGATATACTCCTGCACTTCTCTTCTGCCAAGATCCAGAATTCTCTGGTTTCGTCCCTCTGCATGTGGTTTTCCGGGAATTTCAATGGTCCAGTCCGGATGCTTCCGGTAAAGGTCACTGTCCACACTGACCATCTCCGGCTCTACCCAGATTCCAAAAGCAAGCCCCAGATCTGTAATTTTTTTTGCTAGGCGCGATAAGCCGCCGGGCAGTTTTTTTGTATTCGGCACCCAGTCTCCCAACGAAGAAGTGTCATCGTTTCGTCTGCCAAACCAGCCGTCATCCACCACAAACAATTCGATTCCGGCATCTTTTCCCGCCTTTGCCAGCTTTAAGAGCCTGCTCTCACTGATATCAAAATAGCAGGCCTCCCAGCTGTTTAAAAGTACCGGGCGCGGCCTGTTTTTCCAATATCCGCGCACGATATGCTCCCGGATAAACGCATGCATCCGCCGGCTCATGCCTCCCCATCCATCCGGCGCATAGGTCATAAAGGCCTCCGGTGCCTGAAACTGTGCTCCCGGCTCCAGTTTCCACGAAAATTCCCGTGGATTGATCCCCGTAAGAAGCCGGAGTTTTCCAAAACTGCTGACCTCCGCAGTCTCACAGTGATTTCCACTGTAGATCAGATGAAATCCGTAACAGTCTCCCTGATCTTCTCCCGTTTTCGGACGGCTCAGCATCACAAACGAATTTGCCCGGCTCGACGTGGTTCCGGTAAAAGAATCATTGACAATTCTGCCACCGGTCAGCGTCTGGTCACAGCGGTGCATCTCCCGCGCCCATGCGCCGCGAAATGTCGTAAAAATATAATCACTGTCATCAAAATCCAGCTGCAGACTCATCAGACGCGTAAGCTGTACATCCTGACTGCTGGCATTGACGATCTTCGCACTCCGTCCGATCACATCTGCCGCCTCATAGACATAGTAGTAGAGCAACAGCTTCAGATCATACTGCCGGTCCACCATTGTCACACACAGCTGCTGCACTTCTCCCGCACTTCCATAGGAACCCGGAAGTCCGTCCAGCGCATCTTTTTTCCCGGTAATAACGGCATCTTCATAGCGGAAATCCAGAGTCTTTGCCCCATCATAAAGAATGGCCTCAACAAACGGCTCACGGATATCGCCCTTTCCGTACGAAGACATTTCCAGCCGCACATCCTCCAGCGAAAAACCGGCATGCTCTTTTTCACAGATATTCACATTTCCCGGTGCAAACACATGCTTTTCCACAAGAATTTCAAGATCATCCGGATGCTCGATATGAATAGTTCTCCCGTAATACAGATGCTCCGGATGTCCCCCCCGCAGAATGGAAAATGCATATGTTGTATGTGCCGTATCCAGTACGAATGCCTGTCCAATTTTACGAATCATAGCTGTCATCCTTTCTTTTAGCAGTTCTCCTGATTTTTAATTGCTGCATTAATCTCCTGCAGCTTTTTCTCTGTCAAAATATATTTTTTCCGAAATACCAATACCGCGATGAAAAGACCGATCATCGGAATTCCCGCCATCGTCAGCCGCAGTCCCAGCACCGAAGAATCCGCTGCACGCGCAACAACCGCCGCACTTGTATCCTGCTTGAGGTTACAGAGAGACAGACAGATCGCTGCGATCAGCACGGCAACTCCCGAAGCCAGTTTCACAACAAACGTCTGCATGGAAAAAATCACACTTTCATCACGGCGGTGATTTTTCATTTCCCCATAATCTACCGTATTTGCCAGAAATACCGTGGTAAGCACAGTCAGCATGCCAAATGCCGCAAAAATCAAAAAGCCCGGCACCACCAGGGCTCCAAGCACAGTATGACCGCCAATCATCAGCACAAGCAGAATCGCATACCCTGCGATTGCCATTCCAAAGCTCAGGTAGAACACACGGATACTGCTCATAAACTTCCGCAGCAGCGGAAACAATACCATCATGGACAAAATCTGTACCGCTCCGCCAAATGTACTGAAAAGTGTATAGCTGTTATACCAGCTCTCCCCACTCACATCATACTTGAAAAAATACAACAGCAGATTGGACGTAATATACAAAGAGCAGTTAATCAGTACAATGGTGATGACAACCGTCATTGCCTGATCGTTGTGAATCAGCGCCGAAAACATCTGCCGTACGGTCGGTGTTTCCATATGAACCGTGGATTTTTCCCGGATCGTCAGACAGGTGATCGTAATAAACAGCACAAACAATACCGCAACAATAAGTGCAAACCAGCGGAAACCCGTGCGCTCATTTCCCTGTCCCAGCATATACACACATTTCATCGTAATAATCGTAACGAGAGCGGAACCGACACCCGAACAGGAACGCGCCATAGTTGTTAAATTTTCGCGCTCTTTTCCGCCTTCTGTAAATGCCGGAATCATCGACCAGAAAGGAATGTCCATCATGGTATAGGTGACTCCCCACACAACATAAGTAATGGCTGCATATGCCACAATCCCACTTCCATTCCATGCCGGCGGTGCGGCAAACATCAGATACAGCACGATCGCATTGCACAGGGTTCCAACCAGAAGCCATGGACGGAATTTTCCCCAGCGTGTTCTGGTTTTTGCAACAATTACTCCCATAATCGGATCGTTAAATGCATCAAACACCCGCGCTGCCATGAGAATAATTCCCATTGCCATCGCACTTACTCCGAGAACATCCTGATAATAATACAGAATATAGCTCGCCGAAAGCATATATACCATATCTTTTCCGACAGCCCCCAGGCCGAATGCCGTTTTTTCTTTTGCTGATAATTTCATTGTATTTCCCCCTTACTCTTCCCGTGCCACCTGAAAATGTTCACAGATTTTCCCCGTCTGCGCATTTTCAATTATCAAAATTCCTTCTCCGGCCTGTCCGGTCGTCTTTACATAAGTACCACCCATACCTCCCTGTAAACATATGGTCTTTGGACCGATCAGTTCCAGAACACCTTTCACTTCAAACTGCACCGGTTCATTGAAAAAACCCAGCACATTTCCATTTTCATCCAGCGCCCGGATACGAACCGCCGCCATATCATAGGTTCTGCCTTCGGTCAGGTTATGTGCACTTACCTTCACCTCCAGATGTGCCTGCTGCATCGGCTCTTTGATCACGGTCTTTACCACTTTTCCGTCCCTGACAGCCTCAAACTTATAGACCGTGGAAGTCGTCCCCCAGTCCCCGACATAACGTGTGTAAAGCGCAACCGCATCCTTTGGTTTCATGTGATAGCAGACCATCAGCCGCAATGCCAGAAGGTAGAACTTTGCCGGAAGATTGTTCAGCCCGTAATACGCCGTCATGTTAAGCAGCTGCCCCATCAGTCTGGCCTGTTTCGGTTTCATCGGTTCATTTTCGACAATCGCATTTCCGATAAAGTCATTCACAGGAATCGGTCCATGCGCCAGTGCACGATATGGGGAATCCTCCCGATGATACTCTTTGATCAATTTGCCGTTTTTGAACATCCGCACAGCATCCGCATTTGTAATCATCCAGTTTCCGCTGCGATTTCCGCCCGGATGCTCTCCGATATCCATCGAAGAACTCAGTTCTAAAACCGGTGTATCTTCCTGCTGACTGCTATACACCGCCGCCGCAAGTTTCGGGTTGCGGAACATATCCATCACGCCATGGTAACAGATCCGGTCACCGCTGCCAAAATCCTTGTGCGTATTATAGTCAAACATACACCAGCCAAAACTTCCTGCAATGTCCGGCTCCTGTGCCACCGCATTTAATACATTTGCATGACGGATTGCATGCTCCGTCCGGTGTTCCTCATCGTCAAACGGCTTGGTCGGAAACATATGCCCGTTATACTCACTGATCAGATACGGCTTTTTCATATCCGGTGTAACTTTTCGTTTCGGATTACACCCCGGATGTCTGCCATCGTGAAGAAAATCGTTGTATGTATAAACATCCTCCAGAAGATGGCTTTTCTTTAGCATCCGCACTCCGCCGGTTGCACGCGTATCGTCCAGTTCATGTGCCACCCGGTTTGTTTCCCTGTAAAAAACATCGTCATCCTGCGACTCATTAATCCGCACGCCCCAGAGAATAATGGAAGGATGATTGCGGTACTGCACGATCATTTCCATTAAATTCTGCACCGCCTGCCGCTTCCATTCTTCATCCCCGATGTGCTGCCACCCCGGAAACTCGGTAAACACAAGCAGACCGATTTCATCACAACGACGGATAAAATCCTGCGACTGCGGATAATGGGAAGTGCGCACAGCATTCACGCCAAGTTCTTTTTTGAGAATATCGGCATCGAAAATCTGCATGGATGCCGGCGCTGCATATCCCACATACGGATAACTCTGATGACGGTTTAACCCACGAAGCCGCAGTTTCTTTCCGTTCAGATAAAAACCATCTTTCCGGAATCCGGCTTCCCGAAACCCTGTGATATCCACACGCGCATCTATCATTTCCCCATTTTTCCACAAACTTGTCCGGATTTCATACAAATGTGGATTTTCCGGTTCCCACAAACGGATCTCCTGCACCGGAAAAACGGTTTGCACATTTGTCTGTTTTACCGGCTTTTTTCCCAGGGGACTATATGCACCCTCGCCTTTTTTGCGGATTTCCTGCTGCAACGTTATCCCATCCGAAATATTCTGTACCGTAATCTCTGTAGTCACCTGCAGAGGATGTATCTGTGGCTTGACAAATACATCTGCAAGATGTGTCTTATTTCTCACCTGCACGTAAACCTCACGATACATCCCGCCAAAAGTCATGTAATCTATGGCATATCCGAACGGCGGAATATTCAAATTTTCCCGGCTGTCGACACGCACCGCAAGTACATTGTCCTCCCCATATTTCAGGTATTTTGCAAGTTCCACGGAAAATGCCGTATAACCGCAATGGTGCGCTTTCACTTCTGTCCCATTGACATAAACAACCGCATCATGCGCCACTCCCTCAAAGGTCAGTTCCACACTTTTCCCCTGCCACGCTTCCGGCGCCATAAAATGTCTGCGATATCCACACAGCATCTGATACGCATGCTCATCAAAGTAATGATACGGAAGCTCTTTGCAGGTATGCGGCAGCCGCACATCCTCCATCTCATTTTCCGGATATACTGCCTCTTTCATGGCTTCTTCCCATGTTTCGGCAAATTTCCAGTCATTGTTCCAATACAACCTCTCCATGCTTCTTTATGCTCCCCTTTCGTTTTACCTCTCCGAAGCAATTCCATACATCAGAATCCCGACAACCTCCTGCAATGCCTGCGCATAAGTAATTTCATTTTGCAGCAGGATATCGCGCTGGAAAAACTGCTCTAACGATGCTTCCAGCATCATCTTTAAAATCGGAATCCGGACCGGACGAATCACACCTTCCTGCATGCCCTGTTCCAACAGGGCAATGGTCGTTTCCCAGCCTGTTTCGAGCCGTACTTCCACCTGATGATAAATCTCCGGATATTTTTCTTTTAACTGATATAACTGTCGAAAATCCACATCCTGATAACATTCCGGCATCACACCAAGGATTGTGTGAATCTTTTGCAGGGTATCCATCTCCTGATTCTCTACGATCTTCTGCTCACTGTCCTTGATCCGGTCAAACAAATAGTCCACCGTTTCCAGAAACAAAGCCTCCTTATCACGAAACACCTGATAAATCGTTTTTTTACTGATCCCTAAAATCTTTGCAATATCATCCATCGTAAATTTCAAACCCTTTTGATTGAATGCCTGCAACGTTCCCTGCATAATGTTCTCTTTCAGTTCTTTATTCATTCTTTTCATCCTTTCTGCCGGAAGGAAACTATTTTCTTTATTTCAGTTTCCATTATGGTAGCATGTTCTTTTTCTTTCTTCAAGAAACTAAATGCCCAAAAATCGTTTCCGATTTTTGGGCACATTTTTTGCGCTGCGTTTTATCCCCGCATCAATTCCCTGCGCACCGTTTTTCTCACAAAATAAAAACAGATGACCTGCATCACAATCGTGATGATCCAGGATGCCGGATAAGAAATAAACAGGAAGTACAACGATTTGTGATGTGGGAAAAATCCAAAAATCCAGAGAATTCTCGTTCCGACCGTACCGATCACCGACAGGATCATCGGCACTGCCGAATGTCCCATCCCCCGCAGTGCTCCAGGAAACAAATCCATAATGCCACACAGAAAATACGGCACTGTTGTAATGGCAAGAATCTCCATGCCACTCTCGATCACATCCTTTTCTCTCGTATATATACTAAGTACCTGCGGTCCGAAAAGCCATGCGCCACATCCCAGCAGCAGGGGAACACTGACCGTAAGAATCAGACAGTCGATCAGCACACGATCCATACGTTTATATTTTCCCACACCATAATTCTGACTCGTAAAACTCATACATGCCTGTGTAATGGAATTTACCGACATATACAAAAATCCCAAAATATTATTTGCCGCTGTATACCCCGCCATCGCCGTATCTCCGAAGGAATTCACGGAAGACTGCAGCAGCGCGTTTGAAAAGTTAATAACCGTACTTTGAATCCCGGCAGGAATTCCCACCTGAAAAATCTGCAGCAGATAAACCTTTTTTATTTTCAGCTTCGAAAAGCGCAGCTGATAGCAGCTGTCGGTGCGGTACAGGCATAACAAAACCAGAATGCAGGAGATCATCTGTGCCGTAATCGTCGCAGTGGCTACGCCTGCCACCCCCAGATGAAAACCGATCACAAGAATCAGATCCAGCAGCGCATTGGCACATCCGGAAATCACCAGAAACAACAACGGCCGCTTGGTATCTCCCACCGCACGCAGAATCGCTGCCCCATAATTATAGAGCATAAAAAACGGCATCCCCAGAAAATAAATCCGCATGTAAAGGGTTGACTGTGCAATGACATTGTCCGGCGTTCCCATAAGAAGCAGCGCACCTTTTGCACTGATTACCCCGATTCCTGCCATGAGAATTCCGCTGATCAGTGCCAGCAGAATGGCGGTATGTACCGTGTCTGACATTTCTTTTTCCCTGCCGGACGCAAAAAAACGTGCCGCAAGCACGTTAGCCCCCAGCGAAATTCCGATAAACAGATTGGTGAACACGTTGATGAGTGCCGTGGTCGATCCCACTGCCGCCAGTGCCTGTTTTCCCGTAAAGTGCCCCACAACAACGATATCCACCGCATTGAACATCAGCTGTAAAATTCCAGACAGCATGAGTGGGAGTGCAAACGAGATCAGTTTATCCATGATCGAACCATTGCACATATCTATTTCATATTTGTTTGTTTTCAAATTTTCTCTATCCCCTTTCTGGTTCTGTTATCCCTCTGAGCCATAAAATACGCCGCTACTGGCGGCGTAGTTGTTTGTCCTTATACATTCTCTGATCTGCGATCTCGATCAGTTCCATTATATTTTCATATTTTCCCACAGCATATCCCACGGAGGCAGATACCGGAATCTCACTGTTTTTCTGAATCGGCTTCATCACCTGCCTCCACTTTTCAATGACATCTTCTGCAATCTCCTGTGTCCCATCCGGAATAATCATAAGAAATTCATCCCCACCGTAACGGTAAGCATTGGTTTCCTCACTCGTCACTGCTGCCCGAATGGATCCCGCAATTTTGGCAATCAGCTGGTCTCCGTACAAATGACCAAACGTATCGTTTACATATTTCAACTGGTTGACATCCCAATAAATAACCACAACCGGGCGTTCTTTTGGCTCCATATGTTCCACTGTTTCAAGCAGTTTATTTTTGCTGTAAAGTCCCGTCATATCATCCATGGAAGCCGCCTGTACCATACGCATTGCATTTTCCATGGACTTGCGCACAATACTGTTTACACTGTTACTTACATAATAAAATGCAACCGCCATCAGCGATCGCGGCATCACATAATAAAGTGCCAGCGTAACCATAGGATTTTCGTTTACTTTGTTGAGCAAAAACACGCCATCCTTCTGCAGATGATCCAGTGATGTCACCGTCAGCAGTGCCATGTTTGCATCACATACCCCAAAATAATAGCCCACATAAGTACTGATCGTAATCCCACCCACTGTAAAGATAAAGGCATAAACCGACAGTCTCTTTGAAGTATACATACTTGCAATGATAATCGGGATCATCATAATAATGATCATATGGTAGGTAAGGGATGCACTCGCGGCCATGACGATCAACCCGATGGCCGTAACGCTGAGATACTTGGTAAATGGGTGCTCAAGCCCCATCTTCACAAGCAGCAATCCATAAATCAACACCAGCACACATGCCGCCACATAGCCTCTTGTAAAAATCGTCTGATCCACGATAAAAATATGCAGGCAGTTCAGAATCATCACAAACGAATAGAATAAAATGCAGATTCCCACCACACGGAACGCAAAAATATTCTGTGTCACATCCTCCTGCTCGTAAAAAGCATTTTTATTTGTAATTTTAGATAACAGTGCCTTGCAGGTGCTCATCCATATATCCTCCAGCTTTGTCTGCCTTTAGTATAACATATTCCTGCATGAGTTTCACTACTTTGATGAACTTATAAATTCATCAGGAAAATTTTCCATAACTTTTTGTCAGTGTTCTGCCATTTTTTCTATCGTGCCATGCATAACGGAATCAGTCCCTACAAATGAAACTTTGTCTATGGTTTTACATACCACATCAATAACCTTTGTAAGACTTACTTCTTCATCACGACGTAATTTTGTCATCGTGTTAGGAGCAATTTCTGCCTTTTTACGCAAATCAGATTTGCTCATTTTTTTATCCACTAATAATTTCCATAATTTGTTATATGACACAGCCATAGTATTTACCTATTCACATAAATCTTTTTCTGCTTCATATCTACCTTTGCAACAGCACCATACTGTAACGCACATCGTGGCATAGCATGTCCGAAATTCACATTATAAACAATCGGAAGTTTCTCATTGTCTATCACTCTAATAAGAATATCTTTATATTCCTGATAATAAGCTTCATCCTGTGGTTTTCCAACTAATACACCATTTACCACGTCGAATACTCCCTTT
>ENA-OUQH01001160-OUQH01001160.1-human-gut-metagenome-genome-assembly--contig:-NODE-1160-length-18010-cov-3.687886_pt1 | contig 18010 bp, 14 predicted proteins | sample MGYA00237948_ERZ548828 | MGnify/ENA primary metagenome ERZ548828 (study PRJEB26490, sample SAMN05194711) | human gut metagenome | biome: terrestrial biome; feature: human-associated habitat; material...
CGCCCGTGCCCGTGCCGCCGCCTTCGCCGGCAGTGACGAAGACCATGTCGGCCTCGGCGAGTGCCTCGCGAATCTCTGCACGCGACTCCTCGGCTGCCTGGCACCCCACTTCGGGGTTCGCGCCCGCACCAAGCCCGCGCGTAAGCTCGTCGCCGATGTGGATCGTCTTATCGGCATCCGACATGAGCAAAGCCTGGCGGTCGGTGTTGACGGCGATGAACTCGACGCCCTTCACGCCCGCTTCAACCATGCGGTTCACGGCATTGGTACCGCCGCCGCCTACGCCGACGACCTTGATGACCGCCAAATGCTCGGAACCTATTGTGTTTGGCATTGTATCCTCCACACCTGCTGCGATTAAAATGCTGCGTTTCCCACTGTGGGTGCAGTTTTACCTGCGTTATTGTACACGATGATACCTCGATTGCAAATTGCGCGGGTCGAGGCCTTCGGCCGAGTCCATGAAAGTGCCACTATTGGGCAGCTTTACAGGGACCGCCACGTCGGGCGATCGACCACGCGCACATTGATGTAGGCGACCTTACCCGGGTTGTCATTGAGAATCTGCAGGCACACACGCTCTTTCTCGCGGATGCTCTGGGCCGGTCCGAACGCGATCTCCACGCCGCTTTCGAGCGTGAGCTTCGTTGATTCCGCATCGGTCGCGGACACGGTCTTCACCTGATTAGCGAGATCGGTCGTCATGCCCGAGACGATCGCGAGCGCGTTGTTCACGTTCTCGTCGGTGCACTTCGTCCCAGTTTCCGCCGAGGTTCCATAGGGCACGTCGGTGATGTGAAGCGTGTTTTGCGCGTCGTCGTAGATGCGCTGGTTGAGCGATTGGCCGAGCTGGGTGTCCTGGTCGGGAATGGCCATGAGCCACATCCCGTCCGAGGAGATTGCCCACGGCTGGGTCGACTTCGCATCCGACGTGGGGACCTCCACGACGGCGGCCACTGTTCGCTCGGTCACAACGATCTGGAGCGTATGGGGGAAGATGCGGTTGCACGAGACGCTTTTCACCCACGCATCGCGCAGAAGGCTGTCTTCGATCGCCTTCGTGTCGACGCGCAGCAGCGTCTCGCCCTCGGGGACCGACACGAGCGCCTGTAGATCGGACTGGGTGAGGTGCTCGACGCCTTCGACTTTGACCTCGTCAATCGAGAAGACGCTCGAGAAGTACAAGACCGCGGCACAGGCGAGGAGAACCGCAATCGCCCCGAGGACAATCCCGAGCTTCACGAAATGGCGATGGTAGCTTGCGCGCACGCGCTCAGCGCGGCTCGCGCGTTCGATATCGCCTACGCTTCGCGATCGATAGCGTACCGAACCGCCCTCAACCATGCGCCCACCTTGGACAGAGCGCGGCATGCCCGAGCCCGGCGTGCGCGACGCCTGCGGACGCGCAGAGGACCGCGGGCGCGAGGCCGGTGCGTTTTGGGGACGCCTATTCGAAGCCGAGGAGCTTGACTTCCGGCTTGAGCGCAACGCCATAAGCTTCCAATACCTTCCCCTGGACAAGTTCGATCAACGACAACACATCGCAGGCCGTCGCATTCCCCGTGTTCACGATGAAGTTCGCATGGACATCGGAGATGCGCGCGCCGCCGACGGCACTACCTTTGAGCCCCGCGCGCTCGATCAAATCGCCCGCTGACGCGCCTTCGGGGTTCTTGAAAACGCTCCCGCACGAGGGCTGGCGCAGTGGCTGGGTCGCCTTGCGGCGCTTGAGCGAGGCCTCCATCTTCCCCCTGATGTAGAAGGGGTCGGCGGGTTCCATGTTAAGCTCGCACTCGACCAGTATCTCGTCGGCGGGAAACGACGAGCAGCGATATCCCCACTCGATCTCGCTACCGTGGCGGCGCACAAGGCCCCCCTCGGCCGAGAACGAGGTGACGCTCTCCACGCGCGCACCGAGCCATTCGTCTCGAGAGCCGGCATTCATGCGCAAGGCCCCACCGACAGACCCCGGCGTGCCCACTGCGAACTCGAGCCCCGCGAGCGAGCGGCGGAAAGCCTCCTGCACAGCGGCGGAAAGCGGCACGCCGGCACCGAGCATGAGACGCGATTTCTCCTCATCGTAGCGCATGCTGCGGAAGTCGCGCCCAAGCAAAATAACCGCCGCGTCGACGCCCTCGTCGGCGACAAGCAGATTCGAGCCCCGGCCGACGATGTACCATTTCTCGCCCACGGCCTTGCAGGCGTCGAGCACGCGTGCGAGCGCACTCACCGAGTGGACGCGGGCGAAATAGCGGGCCGGCCCACCGATGCGGTAGGTGGTATGGCGAGACATGGGCTCGAATGGGTTGATTTCCCCGTCGAAGCGCTCGTCGACGAGCAGCGCCTCGAGCGGCGAGGCGTGACGTGCGACCATGAGTTACTCCCCCGCACCAGCGTCCGCCGCGCCGATCGCTTCGACAAGCTGCGGGCCGATCGCCGTGACATCGCCCGCGCCCATCGTGATGACCAAGTCGCCCGGCTTTGCGAGGGCGGCCATGTGGGGCACGACATCGAGGCGGCGCGGAACATAGCTTGCCGCAGGATGCCCGCTATGGTCGAGCACGACGTTTAAGAAGGTTTTTCCCGATACGCCGGGAACCGGCGCCTCTCCAGCAGGGTAGACGTCCATGAACGTCACCGTGTCGGCATCGTCGAACGCTGCGCCAAACTCGTCGTGGAGCACCTCGGTGAACAGCGGCGCGCGCGAGTAGCGGTGCGGCTGGAACAGAACGTGAACGCGGCTGAAGTCGAGCGTCTTCGCCGCGGCGATGGTTGCCGCGATCTCGGTAGGATGATGGGCGTAATCATCCACCACGGTAACGCCCTGCGCCTCCCCCACCAAGTCGAAGCGGCGACGGACGCCCGCGAAATCGGCGAGCACGCAAGCTGCCTTCTGCACGTCAAGTCCGAGCGCCCAGATGAGCGTAAGCACTGCCGCGGCGTTAAGCACGTTGTGCACGCCGGGGTTCTGCTTGACCTTGCCTTCGACCTGCGTACCGTCGGGAAGCTCGAGCGTGAAGGAAGAACCCACGCCATGCGGGCCGTAAGACACGACGCGCGCGTCGCATTCCTCCCCCAGACCATACGTGATCGCGCGGGGGTGCACCTCGCGCGCCGCACAGGCGAGCGCTTCCTCCTCGCCGCACACGACGACGGGGCCGTCCTCGGGAACGGAGGCCATGAACTGCTTGAACTTCTCGAAAATCTCGCCGAGGTCCTTGTAGTGGTCAAGATGGTCGGCCTCAATATTGGTGACGATGACGCCCGCGGGAGAGAGGAACGTGAACGACTTGTCGGACTCGTCGGCTTCGACCACGTAGTACTTTCCCGTGCCGGAGTGAGCGTTGGTCCCATAAGAGCGGACGATGCCGCCGATGAGGAACGTCGGGTCAAGGCCCATGCCGTCAAGCATGCTCGCGAGCATGGAGGACGTGGTGGTCTTGCCGTGCGTGCCCGCCACCGCGAGCGTGTCGAGCCGCTCGCCTAAGCGCGCGAGCATCTGGGCACGGTGGATGACGTTGAGGTTGCGGCGGCGCGCTTCTTCGAGCTCGGGGTTGTTGTCGAGGATCGCCGTCGAGATGACGACGGTGACATCGTCGCCTTCGGGCACGTTCTCCGCCGCCTGGCCGATGGCCACGGGGATGCCGTAGCTTTTCAGCTGCTTAGTGTAGCGGCTCTCCTTGATATCCGAGCCGGTGACGACCATGCCCTGGTCATGCGCCACATGCGCGATACCGCTCATGCCCACGCCTCCGACGCCGATGAAATGCAAACGTTCAGTGCTCATAGTGATCGATCCCACCCGTTGGTTTCCCGTTATTCCAAAGAGCCTATTGTAGTCCATGGTTCGCCGAAGACGCGGCGCCCATCACAACATCAGCCAATTTCGACGCCGCATCGGCGGTCTTCTGCTCTCGAGCGGCCGCGGTCATGCCCGCGCGCAAATCCTCGTCGTCGATAAGCGAGAAGACGAGCTGCGCGAACTTGTCTGAGCCCACTTCAGCGTCGGGAATCATCTCCGCGCACCCCGCTGCAACATAGGCGCGGGCGTTCGTTGTCTGATGATCGGCTGTCGCATGGGGATACGGCACGAGCAGAGCCGGGATGGCGCGTGCCGAGATCTCGGCCAGCGAGGTCGCACCTGCGCGCGACACGATGGCGTCGGTCGCGGCGAGTGTCTCGCCCATGCGGTCCTGATACCCCATGACGTGCCAGCGCTTTGCCTCCTCCTCGGTAAGCGCGAGCTCGGCGGTCGTGCGCTCAAGCTCCTTAGGGCCCGTGATATGCACGACATGCAGATTCTCCCGCGAGAGCAGTTCGGACTTGAGCGCCGCGATACCCTCGTTGAGCTGGCGCGCGCCCAGGCTTCCGCCGAAAACGAGCAGCATGAGCGCGTCGTCGGGTATCCCGAGCATACGGCGGCCTTCCTCACGCGTTGCGAGAAGCACCTTCTTGCGCACCGGGTTGCCCGACACGTGCACCTGGGTGGCGGCCGGAATGGCAACGCCCTCCTTCGCGCACTCGTAGGTCAAACACACCGCACGTGCCTTCTTGGAAAGCTCCTTGTTCGCAAGGCCCATCACGGAGTTCTGCTCGTGGACGACCACGGGGATGCCCATCTGTTCGGCCGCGCGGGCGACCGGAATGGAGACATATCCGCCGAAGCCGACGACCGCGCTTGGCTCGATCTCGGCGAACCAGCGCTTGGCTTCCTTCGTCGAGTGCGAGATGACCTTGAGCGCCTTCACGAGCGAGAGGGGATGTTTGCGGTTGAAACCGGACGCCTCGAAGGGCTGAAACGCGATGCCCGCTTCAGGCACAAGGCGCGACTCTACCCCGCGCGGCGTGCCGGCGAAACGCACCTCCACCCCCCGATCCTCAAGCACCTCGGCGAGCGCAAGCGCAGGATTGATATGACCGGCGGTTCCCCCACCCGACAATACGACGAGCATTCGACTACCTCCTTCGAGAAGACGGCCGCCCTGCAGCCGTCCGAGATTCCGTGCGATTCGATGCGGCCCTCTGCCCACGGCCACCATCGTAGGACCGACCCCTCGTGGACCTGCGAGCCCCCGAGCGGGCGGCGTCCCGCGGGCTGTCGCCTACACCGTCTTCCTCGCGCCTGACAACGCGCAAGCTCGAGCGGCGGCGATCGAACTCATCGGAGGAGGCCGCATCGCGCGATACGGACAGGATAAGCCCCACCATGATGAGCGACGCCAAGATGGACGAGCCTCCCGACGAGATGAACGGCAGAGGCTTGCCCGTCGTGGGGAACACGCCGATAGCGCACGCGATGTTCAAAAACGCCTGGAAAACGAGGGCAATTGTAAGCCCGCCCGCAATCATCATGGAGAAATCATCTCGAGCCGATCGGGCAATAAGCGTACCGGTGTAGAGAACGCCCAGAAAGAGAGCGATAACGGTAAGGCAGCCGACCATGCCGAGCTCTTCGCCGATGACCGCAAACACGAAGTCGCTGTCGCTTGCGAAGAGATACTGGTACTTCTCATGCCCGTTACCGAGGCCGACGCCGAAGATGCCGCCTTCGGAAAACGCAAAATACGAGTGCATGATGTTGTAGCCGCTGCCGTAGCCGCCCTGACCGTCGTCCCAAGGATTGAGGAAGGACCAGCGGTCAGCGCGATAGCCCGTGCCGAACATGGCGATTAGACCGAATACGACGATTACAGCAAGAATGATGGCGATGAATCCGATTGGAAGCTCACCGTACCACAGCACCGCAAGTACCGCAACGATGCAGATCATCGTGGTGCCCAGGTCGGACTGCGTTTTGTAGATGAGTGCAAGCGGCACTAGCACGAGCAGAGTGAAGCCGAGAGCGCAACGTCTCCCGCTGATCTCGCCCGAAACGAAATCGGTGTAGATGCGCGCGGAGACCAAGACGAACACGATCTTCGCGAACTCGGAGACCTGGATCGTCACAGGACCGAGACGCAGCCAGCGCTTAGCGCCGTAGTTGTCGACGCCGACGAGAGCCGTCAGCAAGATAACGACGACGAGCAGCGCTAATGCTGCCCAAAGCCACTTAGTTCTCCATATCGACACCGGAATGAAGCGATAAATCGCGAACGCGATAAGCGCACCGAAAACGGCATACATCACCTGGTCGGTCAAGCTTTTGAGCGCATCGACCCCGTTGTTGATGTTCGAGATCGATCCCGCCGAGTACACCATCACGAACCCGATGAGCACGAGCGCGAGCACGCAGAGCAGAAAGCCGATGCGCGGGCCGTGTATCGATGCGGGGACGGCGTTGCGGGAACGCTGGGTTCTGGGCATGCGAAACTACCCCGCTATGCCTCTGCCGAGCGGACGGCGACTAGTTCCTTGAAGACATCGCCGCGCTGCTCGTAGCAGGTAAACTCGTCGAACGAGGAACATGCGGGGGAAAGCAAGAGCACGTCTCCCGGCGCAGCTGCCGCAAGGCCCGCGTCGAGCGCATCTTCCATATGATTCGCCGCAATGACGGCAAGCGTACCGTCCTCGCCCGAGCATTCGCCGCCGAAGGCCGCAAGGAAGCGCTCGCGCGCCTCACCGAAGATCACGACGGCCTTGGCGTGCTCATGAGCAGCGGCAACGAGCGGAGCAAGGTCCGTTCCCTTGTCGTGCCCGCCAAGCAGCACTATCGGACGCGCAGAGCCGAAGGCCGAGAAGGCCTTGAGCGTCGCGTCGACATTGGTTGCCTTGGAATCGTTGTAGCAGGCCACACCGGCAACGCTGCCGCAGGGCTCTATGCGATGCTCGAGCGGCGCGAAGGAGCGAAGCGATTGAGCGACGAGCGCATCGTCAACACCGAGCGCGATCGCGCAAGATGCCGCGACAAGAGCGTTCTCCGTGTTGTGATCGCCCTTGATTTGCAGGTCGGATGCAGCGCACAGACGATGCTCCACGCCTCGAAACGAAACCGTGAGCACGCCGTCAGCTGAGACGAACGCGGCGTTCTCGGAGCCGCAGCGGGCACGCATGTCACCAGCGATCCCGTCTTTGGTGCCGATGGGAACGTAATCGAAGCCGCGCTCGTCGGGCGTCACGGAGCGCAACTCGCGGATGCGCGCGCGGACCGCGTCATCGGTCGCGCAGAGGACGGCGGTGGAGTTCGGGGTGTGCGAGAGGTTCGCTATCACTTTCCACTTCGCCGCAGCATAAGCGTCAAGCGTCCCATGCCACTCGATGTGGTCAGGGGTGATGTTCAAAAGCACCGCAACGTTCGGGGCGAAGCGCGAAGTCGACTCAAGCTGGAAAGACGATACCTCGGCCACGTACACGTTGGTATCTCCCGCAGCCACGCGGGCAATGCAAGCGTCGCCGATATTGCCGACTGCACGCGCCGCAAGACCCGCATCTTCGAGCAGATGGGCGGCAATTGACGTCGTAGTCGTCTTGCCGTTCGTGCCCGTAATGGCGACCCACGTGCTCGACTCGTCGGATTCGCGCCACGCGAACTCGACCTCGCTCACCAACTCGACGCTCGCCGCCTTCGCGGACTGGAAGAATTCAGAAATCTCGGGAATGCCCGGGCTCGCGATGCACAAATCGAACGAACCGCCGACAGCCTGCACAAGAGGGGCCACGGCGTCGTTTCCGAACTCAACCGCGGCACCCGCCGCCTTCGCCCGCTCGGCGTCGGCACGGGCCGCCGGAGTATTACCGCCCGCCGCCACGGCAAGCGCATCCACACGCGTGCCCAAAAGCGGCAACAGGTAATCGAGGGCCGCATGCCCGCTTTTGCCCAGTCCCAAAACAAGGACGCGCCCCAGATGCTCGGGCGCGTATTTCTTACCTTCGATCAGCATGGATGTTCCTTCCAAGAAAACCTGCATGCGCTACGCCACCGCCACAAGGGACTCGGCGAAGTAGATCGAGAAGCCGATTGCCGCTAATACGCCCGAAACGATCCAAAAGCGCACGACGACCTTCGTCTCGCTCCACCCTTTCTTCTCAAAGTGATGGTGCAAAGGCGCCATGAGGAAGATGCGCTTGTGCGTCTTCTTGTAGTAGAACACCTGAATCATGACGGAGAGCGCCTCGGCGACGAACAGGCCGCCGATGATGATCGACACGAACTCGGTCTTGGTGAGGACGGCCAGGCAGCCGAGCGCCATGCCAAGCGCAAGCGAGCCGGTGTCGCCCATGAAGATGTCGGCTGGGTAGGAGTTGAACCACAAAAACCCGATGCATGCGCCGGCAAGCGCGCCGGCCACGATGGCAGAGTCGAGCGCGTCGGTGCGGTAGGCAATCGCCGCCATGACAATCATGACGATCATGACCGTGCCAGCGGCCAAACCGTCAAGGCCGTCGGTCAAGTTCACAGCATTGCACATGCCCACGAGAAGGATGTTCACGAAGATAAGATAGAGCCACGGGATGGAGAAGTCGCCAATCTGCGTGGTCAGAATGCCAAAGTCGAGGTTCACGATAAACGGGATGTCGACGGTGGGCTCGATGCCGAGGAAGTTCACCGCGACAAGGCAAAAGACCGTCGCGATGAGGAACTGCCCGATAAGCTTCGCCTTCGGGGTAAGCCCGAGCGAGCGTTCCTTCACGACCTTCTCGCCGTCGTCGGCAAGACCGAGGGCACCGGCAAGCACCGTCGCGATGACGAGGGCGAACGTCTCGGGCGAGGGCATGCCGATGAGCAGCACTGTTACTACGACCGCGATCAGCATGATAAGTCCGCCCATCGTCGGCGTGCCCTGCTTCACGAGATGGCTTTCGGGGCCATCGGCGCGAACCTGTTGGCCGATATGGTACGAGCGAAGCGCGCGAATGAACGCCGGCATGAGCGCCATCGTGATCACGATGGAAAGCACAACGGCGAGGAACACGACGAACGTGGGATATTGCGAGAATATGCTGAACATCAGTCGACCAATCCTTCAACGACCCTCTCGAGACCAACGGAGTGCGACGCCTTCACGAGCACCGCGTCCCCCGGCCCGACGAGCCCCTTCACAACTTCAAGCGCACCCGCTGCGTCAGCAGTGCGGAAAACACGATCTTCGGGCATGCCGCCCTCTTCGGCGGCCTCGGCGATAAGGGACCCCAAATCGCCCACGCTCACGAGCCGATCTATGCCGAGCGCTGCCGCAAGAGCACCCATCTCACGATGGCCCGCAGGACCGAAATCCCCCAGCTCGCCCATGTCACCGAGCACAGCGATGCGGGAACCCGTGACGTGCATCGCGGCGAAAGTATTGAGCGCCGCGCGCATGGAATCGGGGTTCGCATTGTACGCATCGTTCACAATCGTGAAGCCCTCGCGCGCCGTGAGCATCTCCTGACGCCCCGACTCGGGCTTGGCAGCGCCGAGAGCCTCGACGATCACCTCGAGGGAAAGCCCCGCAGCGAGGCCGACCGCCGCCGCAGCACACGCGTTGTGGACGTTGTGCAGGCCGGAGAGCGCAAGCGAGCAGGTAGCGCTCTCGCATCCCGCATCGCCAGAGAACCCACGCGCGAAAAGGGTAAACGAAGCACAGCCCGCATCGTCGAGCGAGATATCAGACGCCCAAACCGCGCGCCCCGCGCGCCATCCGGCAACCGCATCCTCACGATAAGCGCCCGACCCGTCGAAGCACACCGAGCCGACTCCGCGCTCGGCCCCCCGAGCGCACTCCCACACGAAGTCCGACATATCGTCGGCGCCGTTCAGAAAAGCAACGCCGCCTTCGGGAAGCGCGGCGATGAGCTCGGATTTGGCGCGCGCGATATTCTCACGACTACCCAGCAGCTCGATGTGGCTCTCGCCGACCTGGGTGACAATTCCCCAATCGGGGCGCACGAAGGAGCACAGCGAATCGATCTGTCCACTGCCGCGCATGCCCATCTCAACCACAACGTTGAGAGTGTCGGCATCGGCGGCAAGCAGCGTGTTCGGCACGCCGAGCTCGTTGTTCTGGTTGCCGCGCGTAGCCGTAACGCTCCCTGCGCATGCGAGCACGTCGCGCACGAGGTTTTTGGTAGTTGTCTTGCCGTTCGAACCGGTAAGGCCCACAATCCGACCCTGCAAGCGCCCGCGCCATACGCGAGCGAGATCGGTGATGGCGGCCTGCGCGTCATCCACAAGAAGAATCGCCGCCCCGAGCGCTTGCACGCGGGCGACCACCTCATCGGGAAGGGACCGCGTGACGAGCACGCAGCGCGCGCCCGCGGAAACGGCGGCGAGGACGTAGTCGTGCCCGTCGACTCGTTCACCTGCGAGCGCGACATAGAGCGAGCCCTCGCTGGCAGTGCGGGAATCCCACGTAACGGACGCAATCTGAGCATCCGGGTTCGGAGCCGCGACAATGCGCGCAGAGACCGCCTCTGCGATTTCGGTTACGGAAAGTTGCAAGCTAGTTCGCCTCCGCTGCAGCGCCGACAAAACGGCGCTCAAGTTCCTCGCGCGCAACGACGCGGTCGTCGAAGGACAAGACCTCGTCGCCTACAAGCTGGTAATCCTCATGCCCCTTGCCAGCGATGAGAACCGACGTGTTCGCGTCGGCAAGCTCGATTGCGCGGCGAATCGCGCTGCGGCGATCGGGCACGATTTCATACTTGTCCTGGGAATCGCCCATGCCGGCAACAATGTCGGCGATGATGGCGTCGGGGTTCTCGTGGCGCGGGTTGTCGCTCGTGACGATGGCATAGTCCGCAGCAAGGGCCTTCTTCCCCATGAGCGGGCGCTTCCCCGCATCGCGGTTGCCGCCGCAGCCGAAGACGACGATCGTGCGGCCGTGGCCGAGCGCCATGATGGAGCCGAGCGCCTTCTCAAGCGCATCGGGGGTGTGTGCATAGTCGACGTATACCGACACGCCGCCGTCGTGGGGCGTGCGCACACGCTCAAGGCGACCTGGCACGGGGCTGGCATCCTCCAGCGATTTCGCGATATCGGCCGCGGGGATGCCCAGCATGAGGCCGACGCCGAAGGCCGTCATGATGTTGGAAACGTTGAAGCGCCCGACAAGCGGGTAGGAGAACGCGGTTTCCTCGCCGCGAACGGACAGCACGACATCGGTTCTCGCCACGCCGTAGTCGACCTTCACGGGGTGGATAGCCGCCGACTCATCAAAGCCGGTCGTCACCACCATGTCGCCCGCCTCCATGCAACGGCGGTTAAGCTCGGCTCCCCACTTGTCGTCGATACAGATGACGCGGCGAGCCGGATAGTCGTGCGAGAACAGCAGCGCCTTCGCCTCGAAGTACGCCTCGAACGTGTGATGGTAGTCGAGGTGGTCCTGCGTCAGGTTGGTGAACGCCGTCACCGAGAAACGCGTATCCCACGTGCGGCACAGATCGAGCGCATGGGAGCTGACCTCCATGGCGACGCAATCGCATTTCGCATCGCGCATGCGCGCGAACAGGTGCTGTAAGTCGCTCGACTCGGGAGTGGTGTGCTCGGACTTCTCGTGTACATCGCCGATGGTTGTTCCGACGGTGCCGATGACGCCCGTCTTCTTCCCCGCCATGCGCGCAATGTGCTCGACGAGATAGGTCGTGGTTGTCTTGCCGTTGGTTCCCGTGACGCCGACGAGCGAGAAGGCGCGCGAAGGGTTGTCGTAGAACTGCGCGGCGGCATAGGCGAGCGCCTTGCGCGAGTCGGCGACGACGACCTCGGTCACGTCGGTCGCATCGGCCAGGTAGAGCTTGCGCTCCACGATGAGCACCTTCGCACCGCGGTCAATCGCGTCCTGCGCGAAAGAATGTCCGTCCACGGCGAGGCCCACGATGCAGAAGAACGCATCGCCGGGCTGCACGCGATCGGAGCGATAGGCGATGCCCGAAACCTCTTCAGATGGATTGCCGAGAATGGTGCAATTGAAGCCTTCGAATAAATCCGCGCACGTTTTGGCCATGTTGTCTACCTCACTCCGGCTGAATCTTGTATCGATCGATGGCAAAGGCCATTATATCCTTAAAAACATTCGACACGTTTCCTTGGCTTGGGACCTCATTGAGTCCCACAAAACAAACTAATTGACTCGACGAGTCGGGCAAAAATCCCTCGAAGCACAGGTTGTAGACTCCCTGGCGGTACACGCCGCCTTCCGCGATTTCCGCAGTCGAGGTCTTGCCCGCCACCGAATAGCCGTCTATCTGGGCATTTTTGCCCGTACCATCGGTGACCACCGTTTTCAGCATGTCGGTGATAGTCGGAATGGCGGCCTTGTTCTCGATCACGTCCTCGGTGTCATAGGTAGGAACCTCACCCGTCTGCGGCTTGCTCACCAAGAAGTGAGGCGTCACCTCGACCCCATCGTTGGCAAGCGCACCATAGAAGCGCACGAGCTGGAGCGGCGTCACTGCGACGCCCTGCCCGAAGCTCACGTTCCATCCCGTGATCGTGGCCCAGTTCTCAAGCGGCTGAAGCGTGCCCGAGGCCTCGCCCGGGTAGTCGACGCCCGTCTTCTCGCAGAGGTTGTACTTCTGGATATGCTCGTAGAGCTTGGTGAACCCGTCAGTCATCTTCTGCACTGAAAGCGAGATGCCGACGTTTGAGGACTGGTCGAGAATTTGGCGGAACGAGAAGGTCTGGTCGGAGCGCTCGTGCGCGTCGGAGACCTTGTAGCCGTCTGCCTCGATCACCGCGGGGCAGAAGAGCGTGTCGTCAGGCGTCATCGCCCCCTCTTCCAAGATGGTCGTAGCCGACACCGTCTTGAACACCGAACCCGGCTCGAAGGCTTGCGTGATCGGTTTTACCTGGTCGGAACTGGATTTCGCACTTGTCATGTCGGAGGGGTCCATATAGGGCAGCGAGGCGATGGCATAGATTTCGCCCGTGCCCGCGTCCATCACGACCGAGGAGCCGCCGGCGGCGGTCATGTCCTCGGTGGCCTCGGCGACGCGGTTCTCCACATATTCCTGCAGCTCGATGTCGATCGAGATCATGATGTCCTGGCCGTCGACCGCAGGCGTCTCCTCCTTGACGCCGCCGGGGATGGGAAGGCCGTTTTCCCCGCGCTCGGCGGTGTAGGAGCCCGGCGTGCCGGAGAGAATGTCGTTGTATTGCAGCTCAAGGCCCGTGATGCCCTCGCCGTCGACATTGCAGTAGCCGATAATCTGGCCGCCGATCTGCCCGCAGGGGTACTCGCGCCGCGTGTCGGCGATGAAGTAGACGCCATCGAGGGCAAGCTTCTTCACCTCGGCGGCGGCATCGACATCCGCCTGGCGCTTCACGTAGACGAACGTGGTGGACTCCTTCGAGAGCAGTTCCCGGTACGTCGACGCGTCGCCGCCGAGCACGTTGGCGATGGCCTGCGCCTCCGCCGCCGCATCGGTGACTTCGGCGGGGTTCGCATAGATTGTCGTCGCGTCGACGCTCTTCGCGAGCACCGTGCCATTGCGGTCGTAGATCGTGCCTCGATGAGGCGTGGTAGTGAACGAGATTGTGCGCGCCTCTTCGGCCATCGCCGAATAATGGGCCGACTCAATGACCTGGAGATACCCCAAGCGCAGAAAGAAAATTGCGGCGATAGCGGCAAAGATAAGCAGAAGGACGAAGGGGCGGTTCGAATTCACCCTCTCGGCGGTATGGCTTGCGTTGATACGCTCGACAGCTCCGCCGGCAGCGCCGCCAACCGCTCTCCCAATGGAGCCGCCGACGGCACCAACGGTGCCGATGATACTGGAAAGTGTGCTTTGGGAAGAAGCCACCCCGCGGGGGGAACGCTCATCGCGGGAACCGCGCGCGCCTCTCGCATCGCGAGCCGACCGCGACGAGCCCGCCTCGCGCGATGAACGTGAAGTGCGTGATGAGGAGGACCCGCGATGCGAGCGCTCACCCGGACGGGAGGAACCCCTGCCCTGCGAGCGGGTGCGGGACGATCGCCCCTCGCTGCGAGAAGTATTCGCCCTCCCCTCTTCGCGCCTGCGGAAATAATCCCCGTCGCGCATGTCGCGTCTGCGGTCGGCCATATCCGCCCGCTAGCTCCGCGCGGCGGCGGCCAGACTCTGGGAAAGCGAGAGATTGCCCGAGCCGTCGGTCGCGACGATGTCTTCGGGCAGCACGATTTTGCTGGTCGACTCGGGCGCAGCCATGCCAAGGGCGGTCGCCTCGGACTTGATGCGGGAGGGATTGGAAAGGCTGCTCTGCGCCACCTCGAGGGAGCTGCCCTCGGAGCGCGCGGTGTCGATAAGGCTGTCGTAGCTCTTCGACTCGATTTCGACATTGACGGCGGCGGCAGTAAGCGCGATGCGGGCGAAGGCCACGAGCGCAAGCACCACAAGGGCTGCCGCCACCACTCGGGCGAGCGCGACGATTGCCGGGGAAAGCGTCTCGACATGGGGCTTGCCACCAGGAACGACAGAGATGCGGGGGCGTTCAGGGTAACGCTCGGGCGCTCGCTCTGCGGCGCGCGTATATGCAGGAACAGCGCTCATGCCCCACCCCTTTCTTTCGTTTAATCGGCATTTCAGGCAACGACGCCCCCGAAGGGGCGACGTGGGTTCGCTATTCGGTTAGAGCTTCTGCGCGACGCGTAGCTTCGCGCTGCGGGCCCGAGGATTGCTCTCTATCTCCTCAGGCGTCGGAAGTATGGGCTTCCGCGTGACAACCTTGAGTATCGGCTCTTTCCCGCACACGCAGACCGGCAGGTCCGGCGGGCAGGTGCACCGGTTCGCCATCGAGGCGAACGTGTCCTTCACAATCCTGTCTTCCAGCGAGTGATAGCTGATGACGGCTATCCTGCCTTTCGGATTCAGCCAGCGGATGGCGGCGTCCAAACCTCGACGCAGCACATCCAGCTCCGAGTTGACTTCGATCCGAAGAGCCTGGAAGGTTCGCTTCGCGGGATGCCCGCCTGCGCGCCTGGCCGAGGCGGGGATGGCGGCCTTGATGACCTCCACCAGCTGGCCGCTGGTCTCGAACGGCTCCTTCTCGCGCTCGCGCACGATGAAGTCGGCGATTCTCGATGCCCACTTCTCGTCCGAATAGGCGCGGATTATCCGAGTGAGATCTGCTGCGTTGTAGGTGTTGACGATCTCTGCTGCGGTTTGAGTTTGTGTACTCGGATCCATCCGCATGTCAAGGGGGGCTTCTTCTTTAAAGGAGAAGCCGCGTGACGGCGTATCGATCTGCACGGAGGAAACACCGAGATCGAACAGGATAGCGTCGATTCCGGGCACCTCGGCAGAGGTGAGAAGTCCATCGAGTTCCCCGAAGTTGCCGTGAAGCAATTCGAGCGCGGGGCGGGTTTGCTCCGGCAGCGACTCAAGCTTCTTGCGAGCGGCGGCGAGCGCCACTTCGTCTTGGTCGATACCAATGAGCGTCCCCTCGTGCCCAAGCCGCTTCGCGACTTCGAAGGAATGCCCTGCCCCGCCGAGCGTGGCGTCCACGAACGTGTGCTGTGTTTGTAGTGTAAGTTGTTCGAGGCACTCGGCGAGCAGGACCGGTGTGTGCCGATATTCGCTTGTCATTTCGCTCACGTCTTACTCCGCAAGGTCGAGCAACATCGAGATGTCGGTGTCGTCGATCACTTCGTCGTAACGCTTCGCGTCCCAGATCTCGAATCGACCGGTGTTGCCGATGACGACGACGTCCTTGTCGATCCCGCATTTCTCGCGGGCATCGGCGGGAAGCATGATGCGGCCGGTCTTGTCGACCTCCACGTCCTTCGCAAGCGACTTGAGCTTCAGCATGATGTGCCGGCACTCGCGCTTGGTGGGGTGCTTCTTCTCGACGAACGAATCGAACAGCTTGGTGATCCATGCCTCGAAATCGGGCGTTTCGAACACGTAAAGGCATTCGTTGTCCAGATCCCTGGCGACGACGAGCTGGGTTGAAAGCACTTTTCGGAATTTCGCGGGGAGAGACACGCGGCCCTTGCCGTCGACCTTGAAGCGGTATTCGCCGTTGAGAACCACGTCGCGACGCGGCGCGACCTCTTCGGCTACCTCCTCGATCTGTTTGGCATCGTCCGTCATCTGTTCCCTTCGAAACCCTGCAGTGGCTTCCAATGCATTGCATTCTATCCCACAATCTCCCACTTTTCAATCATTTCATGGGATTCGATGCTCATTTTGGACGCTCTGAGCTGCACCGTCTTCATTGGATGCGTCGTGCAGCGCAAGATATGGGGCGGAAAAATAAAAGAGCCCAAGATATGGGCTGTGCATCGCGGTGGGGCGATGTGGGGGGTTTGTGTGGGTGTGGGAGAAAGTGGGGCGAGCGGCAGAGCAGCGAAGCGCGATGGGGCATCCACCTATGCACGCGGGTGCGCTGCGAGATATTCCTCGCGGATATGCGAGCGGTCGACATGCGTGTAAATCTGAGTCGTCGAGATATCGGAGTGGCCGAGCATCTCCTGGATGGCTCGCAAATCGGCCCCACCTTCGAGCAGATGGGTCGCGAAAGAATGGCGCAGCGTATGAGGATGCAAGTTCGTGACGCCAATGGAAAGCCCGGCGCGTGCGACGATCTTGTGCAGGCTCTGCCGCGTGATCCTCCCGCCGCGCACGTTCAGAAACACCGCACCGCTCGATTTCCCGCGCCCTCCGTCGAGAATCCGGCGCGCGTCGTCGAGATACATCGACAGCGTGCGCAGCGCGGCACCGGAGATGGGGGCAGCACGCTCCTTGTCGCCCTTCCCCCGAATGCGAAGATACCCCTCGTCAAGCGCGAGGTCGGCGAGGTTCAAACCGCATGCCTCACTCGCGCGCAGGCCACACCCGTAGAGCACCTCGAGCAGGGCGTGGTCGCGCAAGGAGGCGGGCGTGGAATCATCAGTGCGCTCCATAAGTGCGCTCACCTGGGCGATCGAGAGGACATCAGGCAAGCGGTCGGGAGTTTTTGGCACGGCGATCAGGTCAGCGGGGCTCGTGGCGATAACCTCTTCCCTCACAAGATAGCGGTAGAGCCCCTTGATCGCCGAAAGCCGACGCTTCACCGACGTGGGAGCGAACCCACGCTCGGAAAGGTCGGCTTCGTAGGCAGCGAGCGCCGCACGATCGACATCGACAACGGACCCCAGCTGATTGCGCTCCAGAAACGACGCGTAATCAGCGAGGTCGCGTCCGTATGCCTCGATCGTCCGCGGCGAGCGCCCGCGCTCAATGCGCAGACAGGTCAGGTATTCCGAAATCGGATCAACCACAATATTTGCCGATCGCGGCGGCGTGCACAAAAGCACTGAACAGCGGATGGGGACGCGTCGGGCGGCTCTTGAACTCGGGATGGCCCTGGCTCGCAACGAACCACGGGTGATCGGGAAGCTCGATCATCTCAGTCAGGCGGCCGTCGGGCGACACGCCGGAGATGACGAGGCCGGCATCCTGAAGGCGATCGCGGAAGGCGTTGTTCACCTCGTAGCGATGGCGATGGCGCTCGTAGATGATCTCCTCGCCGTACGCCTCGAACGCGCGCGAGCCCGGCGACACCTTGCAGGGGTAGGCGCCCAGGCGCATGGTGCCGCCCTTGTCCTCGATGTCCTCTTGTTCGGGCATAAGGTCGATCACGGGATATTCCGCCTGCTCGTCGAATTCGGCCGACGTGGCTCCCGGCATACCGGCAACATCACGGGCAAACTCGCATACCGCCGCCTGAAGCCCCAGGCAGATGCCGAGGAACGGAACCTTGTGCACGCGGGCATAGCGCGCTGCGGCGATCTTCCCCTCGAAGGCGCGCTGACCGAAGCCGCCTGGCACGAGAATGCCGTCCATCGAGCCGAGCGTCTCCTCGGCGTTGTCGTCGGTGAGCTCCTCGCCATCGATAAGGTGCACTTCCACGTGGCGTCCCTCGTGGACGCCCGCATGCCCGAGCGCCTCGATGACGGAGAGATACGCGTCCGGAAGCGAAACGTACTTGCCCACGACCGCAATGTCGACCTGGCCCTCGCAGTTGTCCGCCGCCTCGAGGAACGATTTCAGCGGCGTCAGGTCGATCGGGCGCACCTCAAGCCCGAGCTTGTCGAGGACCTTCACGTCGAAACCCTGCTCATCGAGAGCAAGCGGCACCTCGTAGATGGACGGCGAGTCGACGCAGGCGAGCACGTCCTCGGTCGCCACGTCGCAGAAC
>ENA-OUQH01001161-OUQH01001161.1-human-gut-metagenome-genome-assembly--contig:-NODE-1161-length-18005-cov-18.218774_pt1 | contig 18005 bp, 12 predicted proteins | sample MGYA00237948_ERZ548828 | MGnify/ENA primary metagenome ERZ548828 (study PRJEB26490, sample SAMN05194711) | human gut metagenome | biome: terrestrial biome; feature: human-associated habitat...
TATATAATGGCTTTCTTGCCTTCAATAATTCATAATATTTGCGGTTCTTAAAAGAGGCCAACCCTTTGAGATAGCGTATGACTTTAGCTGACACCGACTTCAAAGGCACATATATTCCATTAGCCCGGACCAGTTTGATTGGGCCATTGAAATCTTCGAACGACATTTTATCAGGTTGCGGTGTCTCCCATGGCTTGGTGTCCGACGAGGACGAAAGTTCCAATCGACTATTGTGCTGAGCCAATAATGCCGATACCTCAGTTCTAGATAACTTTCTGACAGATGACAGGATAGCCCATTGGTTCCTGTAGACTTCAAAATTCTCGTCAACAAATAAACTGTTACCTTTGTGCTTGGCGTCGCCTTGAAGCGGCAGGGCTACAAGATTACCAAACCCGCCTGCTGGTATAAAGTCCTGATTTGGAAAGAAACGGTCATAGGACTTCATGTCCAGATGGATATTTCTCTCCATCGCCGACCCAAGAATTGCAAATCCAAGTTTTCGTGCCAATGCCGCAGAAACAGGCTCGCTGAAGAATATCCATGCGTGGGCGCCATTTCCGGAACGTGAACGTTCTATATAAACTGGAATCATCCAATCTTTACATACGCTGACATAAGACAATACGTCATCTTTATATCCATGCTGGCAGTTCTTGTCATCGAAATCTGCGCAAAGAAAGAAGCAGGTGTTGTCCTCCATTATCGGGAACAGACCTATAATGTCAGTTTCTTTTGCTCCTTTATGCAGATGGCGTCTGATGATAGCATCATCCAATGGCACCAAATCTCTGTTGGCACATCCTTCACATTTGTATTTATGTGCTTTGCACTCAATCGACCAGCGGTTTCGACAAACTGGCTGATAACCTCTTTTTCCGTCTTTTGTCACAAATCTTTGGGCATATACATCTTCTCGACCTCGGAACAACGACCGAAAAAGATTTACCCTCCGTCGCAGTTCAATTTCTTTCTCTTCTTCTGTCAATGATATATGACTTTCAAGTGTCTGAGACTTCGATTCTGACAACAATGGCTCATCCAGTCCTTTAAGTCTGGCATTCTCTTGTTCCAATTCTATGATTCGTTTCCGCAAACGCTGATTGTCCGCCAATAATTCCGCGTAGGTCATTGTTATAATGCTATATTTGAAATGAATCCAAGTGAGACTACAATACTCCTATAGAGTGTTCGAAATATAATCACATCCTATCGGAAACAAATATAGTATATTTTCATAAACAAAAAAAACGCTAAAGTGTTTGATAATTCACCGATTACAACTGTATTGCAAAAGCAAAACAATAAAATAGTACACTTTAGCTATGAACAAAAAAAGACAAATAATCGGAGGACTTCAAGACTTCTTCAAACATAATGATGTCAAATCATTGGCAACACGAATCTCACCAAGCGAAGGATGAAGTCCAGGGACCTCTTCAGGTTGGCCACGCTGTTCATGACGCAGATGTCGCAACCGGGCATGGCTCCGTGCGCGGTGCGTCTTCTCTCGATGAAGGAGAGGAAGTCGAAAAACCCTTCGAACACAGCTACGGCACAATCGGCCGGTTCAGCCGTGATCATGCCGTCGGGAGCAAGATAAGTCGGCGCGGAATTAGTACACCGCTTTCCGCCAAGTCCGGATTCTGCACTTCGTAGCACGTATCCGTCCCCGTTGTTCGAAAACCCTATGTAAGACTGCACGGAGCCTGCACGGCCCGTCCGAACCGCGACCTCGCGGCAGTACATGCGCAGCACGTCCTCTGATATCCCGCGTCCGGAGGCATACCTGAGGAGGGTGCAGTCTGACACGTATGAGGATGATACCACTTTCAATGCAGGTGTCCGGCGACAGGCAGACCTCGAGGCCTGCTGTCCTGACGGCACGTATAGACGTCCTCCGTTCCTCATCTCGGCAAGGCGCCTGACGGCGAAGGTCCTGTCGCAGTGCTCCAGCCTCATGACGAGGTCTATCACGCCTCCCTTTGTCCCTTCCCCGAAATCCACCCAGCCGTATCCTCCGGCAAGTATATGGAAGGACGGGGTCCTCTCGTCCCTGAACGGGGACTTGATGAGACCGCTGCGCGTGAAGCTGACGTCCTTGCCGTAGTTGACAAGGACGTCAGCGACCTTCAGACGGGTCGGAACACCGTCGTATGTTCCTCTGTCGTTCATATCTTTCCATTTTGTGCCTTGCCGGCGTTGTCTTGCTGCCGCCAAACTCCACAGGGTCCGGCTCTTGATAGTTGCGTGAGCTGCGTCACATAGGTTGGATGTATTTAAATAATGCCCTCGGGAATTTTAATTTGTAACCGCGTGTATTGTGATTTTATTTTACTACATTTGGTACTTATAGAGTTAATGTTTTCTCAAAAGCATTATTATAATACACAAAGATAAGGAAAATAATACATTAAACAAGTTTTCCTTGAAAAAAGATTATATTTTATGGATAAGAAGCAACTCGCGGAAGGGTGTGGCGTATTCGTGAACGGCCAGTGGCAGGTCAAGAACCTCAAGTTCCTGGCGGAGTTCATGAACCAGACGGGCCTTACGACCGGGGACATCGCAAAGGGCGTGGGTCTCCTTAGGAATTCAGTCACACGCTGGTTTATGGTGGATGACACCACCCTCAGCAGGATCATCACTGCCGCTGACTACTACGGCTATGACTTCATAATCTCCTATACCGTTCCGATGAGGGAGATTGAAGGCACCAGGCTGGTCATTGAAAAGCCTGCACGCCCCATCAAGGCTCCCGGCAAGAGGCTGGATTTCATACGTGAGGCCATGAAGTCGGCAGCCATTACCAACGAGGCTCTGGCGCAGAAGCTGAACGTCATCCGCAACACCGTCCAGCTCTGGTTCAAGAAGGACGACATCACGATCAGCAACATCTACAAGATTGCCGAGAGTTACGGGTGGGAAGTGAACATCACGTTCAAGCTGAAGCCGCAGGGCGAATAAGATGAGCTTAGATATTTGTCAGTGTCATTCCTTATTAACTCATAGAAAAACATTCATATATGAAGAAGCTTCTGTTGTCTATCCTGATATTGGTGGCTGTCGCAGGTGTCTGTGTGGTTACCTGTCCTGACAAGGCATCACATAGTGAGGCGCTGAAGGACGTACTTAATACGGCCATCACCGAAGAACTTTCCGACAGTGGAGACAGTGATGCCGGATTTATAATGTTCGGTTCGATGATAGGGACAGGAATAGGCGGACTCGTGATCGACAATATGCTGAAGGTCGACAATCACTTTGTATGCAGCATCGGCACCATGACATACGACGGGAAAACCAGGGTCGTTTCCGTCGGAATAATGAACCATGTGTTTACTCCGGGAGAAGAAGATTTGAAGAAAGCGATAAGAGAACTTAATAACTAACAATTGAAGGATGCCACTATCCTGGAACAGCCTGAGAAGCTGTTTAAAAATGATTAATAATTAAGTAACAATGTAGGTGTGTAAATGGTTTAAAATAAGTAGTTTGATTAAACTATTATTCATAATTTTATAAGTATCAGTTAATTAAAGTTGTGAATCAACATCCAACTACTCCTACTGACAAACAGTGGCAAGTTACCGAAAATTTGGAGAAACATTATCGGGCTATTGGCTATATTGCAGGATACAATTTGGCGATGATAAAAGATACTGAAAACAATATACAAAAACTTTGGGAGATGCACACTGATGCGCAGGAACAAATTCTGCGTTCTCACGCAATCCCTATTTCAATCATTCCGGATTCCGCCAAGATATCCGGGGGGAAAGTAACGGTTAAAGCGGATGAAACGAATAAGATTGACTCTTTAATCGAAGCCTTCTCTCAATGGTTCGGTGTCAAAACTGATGAATTATCGAACGGATCAGGATATTTTTATGTAGGCAAGGACAGCATACCATCATCTGAAATCAGAGACAGGCTGTCGTCTACTGCAGAAGAATGCCATATCAAGTTCAGACCTAATCCTGTCATTGACGGGACGATTTCATCCAATGACACATCGTTAAAATCTTTTACCTCCATACTTGTGGACTCGTCACTGGATTATTCCTTTGATTCAAAAGGGCGTCTGCAGATTGCATTGTCGGACCTGGACAAATTAAATGCGAAGTTGGAAGATGTTGATAACATCAGTCTCAATATCCCTGAAACAGCGAGCGCAATATTCCAACTGACCCCAAGCCCGGTATATTTTTTAAAGAAAAAATATCCAAACATAAATTGGTCTCATCGAACAATAGTCATAGTAAACAAACCAGACAATGAATTAAAGTTCTTAAGAACGATAGAAGTAGAAAATGGTTACATTGGAGAAAATCTGCTTACTGAATTATCGGAAATAGTCTCTCTGAGGCTTACTGGATACGAGTTCGAATTTCATGTTCCGGAAGAGATTCGCAATACGTTCAAACTAGACCCGCAGATTACGTTTCCTCAATTTGACAGCGAGAAGGACGCATACGTAGTAAAAATAACGGTCAAAGAATCCACCCGCGATGACGAGAATGGCCGCGAGGATTACTTTTTTGATGATATTAATTACACATACACATTCTATCTACACCTATTCTCAAGATATTTCGGGAAGGAGAATGTTCAGTTGAAATCATCGAGGTTCTATTATAAGTACAATCTTGATGATTACATGGATAAAAACATTGACGCCGCCGATGACTGGAAAGATGATTTTTGGGAAAGTCAGCATGCTATTTTCAACGGCAGCGGAATATCTGTCAGCAGGAATGCTGAAGCCATAGGCATTGACTTCAATTGGAAGCGATGTTCTATTCAAGAACTGGTGTCTTCCATCCATGAGGCATCTCCAGACGTCATTATTTCATATTATAGCAATCACAAATGTAATATCGATTTACATGTACAGGACAAATCTCTAGAAAAAGCAGAACAGGCACTCAGAGAAAACTTTCCTTCAATACAGGTTATAAGAAACGATTGGAACGGAGACATTTATTTCTATCAAGAATATAACAATCTTTATCAACATGACCGTATATATACAAGTCTTCAACGCCAGATCGATGAACTCGAACTTGACGAATATACGATTGTCTTGAACGACATACCAGCAGGAAAAGAGAAATTTATCTTCAGAGCAGACAAAGCTGGTCAAAGAGAATCTCAGATTGAAATCATACAATCCCTGCGTGGGAAGGATTTTTGCATCGGAAGTGAGGTCAAAATCGGCCGGCTGATCCGAATCAGCTATCCATTATTGACATTTGCATTGGATGACAATGACAAAGACAGAGCTATAGAGGCATTCCGGAGCAATTCCGTTCACCATGTAATCCCCGATATTACTGGCGATCTCGAAAAAATATATCGCTTGAAAAATTCATTCAAGAGTATTATAACTGGCAAGGGGCTCAAAAATAACAATCTTTCGGAGTTTATCTTTGATGCGACAAAGGCAAAGCCGATAAATGAGGTGGATAGCTATATCGACGAACACAGCGAGTACTATCGTGAGATATCATCACACTTGCTGAATGAACGCATCAATAATTCACAAAAGCAGGCGATAATAAAATCTTTGCTTGCCGAAGATTTGGCTTTGATTCAGGGCCCTCCTGGCACGGGCAAGTCGACTGCCATTGCAGAAATAATATGGCAACACATAAGAAAAAATTCTAACGAGAGAATTCTTCTTACATCAGAGACAAATCTGGCGGTAGACAACGCGATTGACAGGATAGTCAACACGACTCACAACCTAGTCAAGCCTATCCGTATTGGCGATGATGCGAAGCTTGTTCCTGAGGGTCGGCAATTCTCTTTGGAAGCTCTGAAACTCTGGGTTGAGAACGGCATTGTGAAAGGAGCACGCAGAGGATTTTCGGATGAGGGTAAAGATGAAGAGACAAACGAAGATAAGAAACAGAAAATTATTCTTGAGAATTGGACCGAGAACATACTCCGAAGGGCAAACAAGGATCAGATTGGAGGTATTGCCTTTGAATCCTGGTGCAGATATTTATCAAAACCATCAAAGGAGACTCGCACGCTGATTTTTAATCAGTATATTCACCATTGTAACGTAATAGGTGCTACTTGTAGCTCAATTGGAGAGAAGAATACGAAGGGGACACCGACCTCTTTTTTCAGATGTTATTGCGAACTTTTTGGCAAAGTGACTACTAAGACAGGGCGGGATGGAAAGGAACACAAGATTTACAATGGCAATATTTCTTTTGATACTGTAATACAAGATGAGTCGAGCAAGGCAACACCGGCAGAGTTGTCGCTGCCTCTGATTTATGGAAAGAAAAATATAATCATCGGAGATCATCGACAACTTCCCCCTCTCTTGGCAAAAGATGAGTTCATTTCGTCTCTGGATTATATGCTGCGGGAGCTGAATGAGGGGAAAGAGAGACATAAAGTCCAACGACTTAAAGCTTATGTTGAAGAGCATTTTGACGAGATGGAGATTTCACATTTTCAGAGACTTTTCGAGAATATAAGTCCAACTCTTAGAGGAGTCTTCAATAGACAGTATCGAATGCATTGGGCAATTAACGATGCTATTGCGCAATTTTACGAAGAAGATGGTGGACTAGAATGCGGATTGGATAAGGAACAGGCAGATAATCCAGACATCAGCAATCCCAGCAGCCGTTACCACGGAATAGAGATTAATGGTCTCATAAAGCCAACTGACCATATTATATGGCTGGATACAGAAACTCCAGAGATTGATGACGGCACTTCGAAAGTGAATTTTGGGGAGATAGAAGTTGTTAGAGCAATATTGAATGAATTCAAAAAGTCCGACTCATTCCAACGTTATCTAAACCTTTGGAAGAATGATGAAGACAAGCAGATCGGCTTGATAAGCTTTTATGGAAAGCAGATAAAATATTTGTGGGAACTAAGCAAGGAGTTTCCGACTCTCCCGATGGAAGTCAACACCGTCGACAGATTCCAAGGGATGGAAAGGAATATCATTATAGTCTCAATGGTTCGCAGTTCATGCAAAGCCGCTGACAAAGAGCAACTGCCAGATCATGAACTATATGGCGAAAGAGGATATCCTAAACAAAACACCTTGGGCTTTGCCCAATCGCCTAACCGATTGAATGTAGCACTGTCAAGAGCAAAGCGCCTATTGATCATCATTGGCAACAGCGAACTTTTCAGGCAGAAAAGAATTTATGACAATGTATACAACACAATCAAAAATAGCAAATGTGGCAATATCATAAAATGTGATTCGAAATGGATTGGCAAAAGATTATAGACAGCGGCGAACTTATTTATGCGTCAAAACCGCAAGATGAGCAATTGCGTAAATGGAGCCTGAAAACGACCAGATGCGAAGTGTCTGGATATGACACGTTCCCTCTTGATGATATTGACGTGGTGATATGCTCCGTGCTGAAAGAGCATAATGGGGAATTGTCAGAATTTGATTTGGCAACTATACTTGGATTTAACGTTGTTGATAACTTCGACTCTTGTCCCAAAAGGTATGCAGACAAGGCAGAATTGACTCTATTCCGTAAAATCGCTCAATCGGTCATAGATTGGGGACTCATACTTCGAGTAGAAAACTCGTGCTTCCCGACAGTTTATTCCTTGACTTCAATCGGCCAAATCGCCCTGGATCAAAATCAGAAATTCAAGTTTTATACAGGGCGCATCAGTCTTTATGAAAACTTCGGAATAAATGCAGACGGAGCCCAAGAGGGCCCCTTCTTCCCTTTCCAGTCGGCGTTGAACATCCAATCGGTCCTGACAGAAAAAACTGATTTGTCATATGAGTTTGTACCGAATAATTTCAATATATTGGATGACTCGGAACTGGCCATGAGGATATCATCACAATCAAGCGGAGTTTACAATTTCTTTTCAATTAGACAAACATCATGGTACGATATAACGTCATGTAACGTCGATTATAGAATCTATTGTTATGATAAGAATAGTTATCCGTTGATATTTGTTGATGGTCGGTTAAGTTGGGAAACAACGGATTTGTTAAACCGGCCATATAACGCTGCCCTCAAATTAAATAAAGTTGAATGGGGAAACTATCTTTACCTTTTGAACGATGACGACGCCATAATAAGCTACAAATCACTGACACCGTTTCTGGATATACTTTCTCCAAAAGACATATTAAAAGTCAACCATCGTCTCAAATGGGATGACGCTGATTTATTTGAGTTTTTTGTAAAAGCAGCGGACGCAGCCGACTGGAGAAACATATCAATGTTATCTCCAGTTCAAATAATAGAGAATAACATAGACAAAACCTATTTTTGGGACTGGCTTGCGCTTTCAAAGAGGCTATCTGCGGAATTCGTGATTAAACATTCGTCGGATTATAATTGGGATTTCAACCTAATCTCGAATAGAGACGATTTTGAAGCAGATGATTACAAGAAACTTTTAGACAATGAAAAGCTAAAGTATGCCGATTGGGATTGGGAAAGATTGCTGCCTATTCTTGGGCAGCAATATGTAGTTGACAATATCGACCGTCTTGATTTTGATCTTAATGAGTTTACACGCAATGAGATTACAACTGCATCATTGCTAATCCCTCAATACCCACAAAAAAATTGGGACTTTAAGTTCATCTCTGCCAATTACGATGTGCCTTTTATAATTGAACATATCAGTGATTTTGAAACGGAAGATGAAAACGGAAAGCATCACAACAAACTAGATCTTCTTGTTGTCCTGAAACGGGCTTGTTCCTCTACTGACTATGTCGACATGTTCTGCGATTCTGCTGAAGTGCACCAAGTCTATTTAGACAATCATTACACTTTTTCCGGCTATTCTGCAAACAACGAAATATTCGCTTGGACTGACAACCTGATTAAATGGTGCGAGTCATTGGAAATAATCCAGTGGAATAGTGGCCGTTATGTATCAGGATTCGAGGTTAATCAAGCTTTGGTATGGAACAATATTTTTTTCGCAACTCACAGCGGAAAAATCACAAGCGATCGTGGCTTCTCACACATATCATCTAAGATAACAGATTGCCGACTTGTAGATCAATATAGCGACTTTCAATGGGATTGGGATGCAATCTCTTCCAACATTAATCTTATTTCCAACAAAAATTTTGTAAAGAAGCATCTTCAAGACTTTAATTTGAATGTCCTATTGCCCAAAATTGAAGTCGACTTTTTGACCGACTTATTTGAAAATAACAATTTGGCGAACCTGTTGGACGAAAATGGTTGGCTATTTACGACCAATATTGCTCCGGTTGAATTTGTCAGAAGACACCTTGATTATAAATGGGAATGGCACATTTTGACAAAGCGATTCTATGCTACTCTGAACATCAATGCCATCGGCAATCCGAAATGGATAGAAAAGTGGGATTGGGTGTTTCTTACAAAGAACCTTGATGCTGACAAGATCCTCACCAACCTGGATGACTATAAAGAGTATTGGGATTGGCCTCATTTGACGGTAAAACTTGATAAAGAATTTATCTTAAATAACTTAGCAGATTTTTACGATTATTGGAATTGGGGATATCTGCTTGACAAACGGCTGGATTGTTCGGATTTGTCTTTCTCAAATTATTTGCCAACTATTGCCGCCTGTCTTTCAAAAATGCCGGAAGACGATTGCAGTAATTATTGGACAATAATCACGCGCAAATTCACTTATGATGAACTTGATGATTTAATCAGGATAACATTCAACATGCATATGACAAATATTTTCAAGTGGGACTATCTAGATTTTTATAATCGGGACGAATTTAACCTCAGAGAATATCTTAAATATGACATAGAACTGATTGATTGGCACGCGATTTCTGGGTGCAACAAGATAGAAAAAGAATTCAGTTGGGACGATAAGCTTTTCAGTGAGAAAATCTGGTTTGACGATGTTTCTCTTTTCTTGAAAGACGAAGACTTCAAATGGGATTTTAAGGAATTGTCGAAAGTGCAGGCATTTTATTCCAGAAGCAAGGTTCTTACAATAAAACCTCGGTTTTGGGATTGGAGCTATATATGCTCTATCAGCCCAATATTCCTGAAGGGTGAAAACTTTGCGAAAAATTATAGAAGATTTTCCAAGTATCTTGACTATAAAGTACTGTCTACAAGGCAGGATACTGGTCTAAAGGAGCAGCTCATTGAAGAGAAGATATCAATGAATTGGGATTGGGATGCTCTTTCGATGAACCAATCGATATTATTTTCAATCAAGTTCATCAAAGAACAAAAAGACAAGCCATGGAATTGGCAAGCATTGTCTGCCAGAAATGATATTAAATTAGACAATGAGTCTCTATTTGAACTCTCGGATAAAGACTGGTCTTGGGAAGCAATCTCGAATAGAACAGATTTGGTGTACGACGCAGATTTTATAAGTCATTTCTGTGATAAGCCTTTGAATTGGCTCAAGATTTCCAGCCTTAACTCGTTTATACCTAATTCTTTCACATTATCGAGACTTAAGGGCTTACAACTTAATTGGAAGGTGATATCATCTAATCCTCACTTAGACAAAGACGTTCTATGGGATTATAGGGATTTGCTCGATTGGTATGCTGTCACAAGGAATATTGTCAACTGTTCTGATTCAGATTTTCTCGCAAAATATAAGGACTATCTGGACTGGAATTATATCTCCAACGATCCTGGATTTAATGTAACGGACAATAATTTAATTCTTTTTAAGGATAAAGTCATTTGGGATAAGATTAATCAGCGTAATGATTTTAAGATATCTGAAAGAACACTTGAGTTATTCACTGATGAGCTTGATTGGAGCAAGATATCCGAATCGCATGTGATAACATTTACAGAAGCCCTGATAGAAAAATATAGTGCCAACTGGGATTGGACGAAACTTCGCAAGAACAGTCAGGTCATAGATCATTTGTCTGATGCGCTTTCTAAATACAAAGCGGGGTTCAACTGTGCGGAGTTTGTTGAGCAATTTACAGAAAGAAAGCCATATATTTATCATTTTACACACATGTTCCCTAATGCACTTGACATAATCAAAAGCAGAAAAATACTGAGCAGAAACAAGTCGTTAGGGCACTTTGCAAATGCTGCTGGCTCAAACGTAAATAGAAGAGGAACAGCTCACGATTTTGCGAGATTCTACTATAGGCCGCAGACACCAACTCAATTCTATAATGAGTGCCTTGGAATGGATAAAGAGTCAGGGGAATTGAAAACATGGTGGTATGACGGCAATTATTATGAGAAATGGAAATCTTATTATCCTCAGGCTTTGAGGTTGGAATTGCCTAAATGTCCAATGCCCGTTTTCTTCAAGTTTTCTCTTGAAGAAGTAATTGCCAAAATGCCTGATATATGCTACTACAGCACCGGTAATATGCAAACGGATAGGGCTGAAGTGATTAAGGTAACAGATAATCCAAATAGGCTGAATGCACAAGATCTCTATTCAACAGTTAAAGATGGTGTAGAGGTCTATAAACAATATTCTCAACAAGAATTCTTAGTATTGAATGAATTTGACTTTTCAAAGTTAAACGACTTTCAAATAATATGTTATGATTCCGAACAGGCCAATATTCTTAAATCTCAATTGCATGGGGATCCTATATGCGATAAAATAGAGGCTGGAGGAAATGATATCTATCACCGCAATAACCGACCGCTAACCATAACGGAAGATGATTTTTCAATTTCTATCACATCTGGATATCGCGAAGATAGCGCATGCCTTTCGGTTCGCGGAGATGGCATCAGCTCCGTTGTGGTTCTTAATCCAGATAATATTAAACGGGAAACAGCCTCCGGCATATCTGCATATCCATGCATCTCTCTAAAGAAACCACTTCGTAATGTGGAGGTTGTATTCACTGATGAACGAGGCCGAGAATGGATTGTGTACAAACAGCCAGATTTAAATGCTTCTTCAATGGCTATAGATGAATCGCCTTTGGATCATTTCTCAAATGAGAAAGAACTCAGAGACCTCTTTAATACTCAGGTTCGACACTATACCATTAAGGAACATACAAGAATGGTGTGTGAACAATTTATGAAGTACTTTAATTCGGCTAATGTACCTATTCGACGTGATCTTCTGCTCGTTTTCTTGGCGCTTCATGATATTGGAAAGCCTATTGCCGAGCAAGCGGGGAACAGAGAAGAACAGTATGAGTATACCTCTAGCATCATTAGGAAAGTATCGCTTGACTGCTGTGGAAACCATTATACAGAAAACGATCGCAAAATACTCTTGTCGTTGGTTCAGGGCGACTATATAGGAGAATATTTCAAGGGAATCGTTAATGTCGACAAAACCGTCGATCAATTGTCAGTGCTTGCATTGATGGCAAATATGAGACTTACTGATTACTTATATCTTTACATGATATATTATCAGTGTGATATAGCCTCTTATACCGCCGATGCCGGAGGTTATAAATATCTTGAACCGCTATTTGAGTATGACAATCCTATAACAAAGACTTTTGATTCAGACGAAGGTCTTATACGGATGTCTGAAAATTATTGGAAGAAATATATAGAATTAAAGAACAAGGTCTATGATAGAAAAAATTTGTAATGGCAACATTTTTAACTCCAAAGCGCAGACCATAGTCAACACTGTGAACTGTGTCGGTGTAATGGGGAAAGGAATTGCATTGGTTTTCAAATTGAGATACCCCGACATGTTTAACGAATATGTCGAGTTATGCAAGAAACATCTGATCACCCCTGGTAAGCTGTGGCTCTATAAAGGTGAGAAAGACGCCCCGTGGGTGCTTAATTTTCCAACGAAATTTCATTGGAAATATCCCAGCAAGATAGAGTATATTGAACAGGGATTGCAAAAATTTACAGACACATATAAAGACAAGGGCATCACTTCTATAGCCTTTCCAATGCTTGGAACCCATAATGGCGGGCTGGACAAGACTGAGGTGCTCAAATTAATGGAAGAGTATCTCAACAAATGCGACATACCAATCGAAATCTACGACTATAGCCCGAATGCCCCTGATGACCTATTTGAGGAATTCAAGTCAAAATGGAATGGGATACCTAAGGGCGTACTCAAGTCTCAGACTGGCATCAGATCCCAAAAGCAAATTGACATCATCGATCATGCTATCAATTCTGACAGCATAAGGTCTATGATATCTTTGATAGATTATCCCGGTATAGGAATAACCACTATAAAGAAATGCTTCAATCTTGTTATGGAGAACTCGGCGCTTGAAAGTACCCTATTTGACTGATGCCAATCAGGCAGATTTTTTTGTCTTCGTTTTCCAAATCGACAATTTGAGTGCGAAACGATGTCTCTGGTTGGAATATGTTGGAATATGATGGCATCTTCAGTTTTTCCCCAAAAGAGCGATTTTAGAAAAATTATAATTACCGAAAAAATCTGCCTAGCGTATCATATGCCACCAAAAGTATTGGTTTTTCCATAGGTTTTTGTATTTTTGCGACAAAGAAGCGAAGACATTTACAGCGGATTTTAGGAAGAAACCACGACTGGTATCTGACGGCATATAAGAACATTGAAATCTGCCTTAAAATCTTTCGGAATCCTCAAAAACGGCCTCTGAATGGCCTGTAGAGGGTTTTGTCCTTTTCTTTAACGAGGAGGAGTATTAAAAGCTAAGTTGTTGAATATTAGTAAATCAAGCAGGCGTCAGTACGATTTATTCGTTCTGGCACCTGTTTTTTTGTCTATGTGAATGTCGTTTGAAGGCATTTGGGGGGCATATTATGGAATCCTGTGGCATTGCTATCACTATCATGGTTACTTTTTCATGACTATTTATACTCTATTTTGTGAGTGAAAGAAAATAGCTACCTTCGCACTGACAAAATGGTTGCGTCGGAGGATTAAATTGTCAGTGTCATTAAGAAACACATCATGAGGCTGCTGTCGGTTGAGCCAATGTAAAAATAAGATATTGTTATAATCTTATTGTGCGAATTTATGTTATATTAAGATATATTTGTTAACTTTGTGCTGTTAATATGCGCGAATATGAATATGAGCAAATACGACCAGCAACAGAAAGAACAGATTATAAAAAGACTTGTTTTTGACAATCCATGGTGGGCTACCGGCAAGATTGCTGAAGACTATGATTCAATGCCACGCCGACCTTATATTGACCTCTTCTATCCGATTGTGGCAGATCTTTCGCTGCGTAGGGCAGCTATTTTGATGGGGCCGCGACGCGTCGGAAAGACAGTAATGATATATCACGCCATCAAGCGGTTGATTGATAGTGGCGTTGATTCTAGAAGAATCATATACATGTCAATCGATACCCCGATTTACAGTAATGTTTCCCTAGACGAATTGTTCTTATATGCGCGAACATCTCTCCATACCGAGGATGTGGACGGGTTCTTCGTCTTTTATGATGAAATCCAATACTTGAAAGATTGGGAAGTTCATCTTAAATCAATGGTCGACACATATCGCAAGACCAAATTCGTTGCATCCGGTTCAGCGGCGGCAGCATTAAAGATGAAAAGCAATGAGAGCGGCGCCGGTCGGTTCACTGATTTCATGCTTCCTCCATTGACGTTCTTTGAATTTCTCCAACTCCAAAAAATGGATGGCTGTGTCATGGAAGTCAAAGACCGTTCAATCTGCCCTTATGATACGCTGGATATTGATGCGTTGAATAGATATTTCTTCGAATATATAAACTATGGAGGGTATCCCGAGGTCGTTTTTTCGGAGAAAATCAGGGAGAATCCGAGTCAATACATCAAGAACGATATTGTTGAGAAAGTCTTGCTTCGAGACCTTCCGAGTCTTTATGGAATTTCTGATATTCAGGAACTTAACAAACTATTTCTCCATATTGCTTTCCGCAGTGGCAATGAGTTTTCATATGAGACCCTATCAAGCGAGGCAGGTATAAAAAAAGATACAATCAGGAAATATCTGGAATATCTGGAAGCTGCGTTCCTTATAAAAGTTGTGAATCGTATTGATCAGAATGCCAAGAAAATGCAGCGTGTCACATCGATGAAAATATACCTCACCAATCCTACACTGCGTTGCGCCCTATATACGCCAATCAGTGAAAGCGACGATGCGTGCGGTGAAATGGTGGAAACGGCTATCTATGATCAGTGGATACTTGGAGAGAAGACTAACTTCTATTATGCCAATTGGAGCAAAGGTAGAGATAGAGGAGAGGTTGATATCGTTTGGGTTGACGCTGCTACTCAGAAGGCATTCTCTCTTGCCGAAATCAAATGGACGGACAAGTTCTTCGAGGACCCTAGTCAACTCAAATTTCTGAGGAAGTTCTTGGCTGCAAATGATGGAATACGTAAAATAATTGTAACCACAAAATCAAAGCGCGGTAAAGCAATTGTTGATGACAACACGTTTCTCTTTATTCCATCCGCTTTATATGCTTATTGGGTGTCTCGATATCTTTTCGAGGAGAAAGCAAACCAAATTCTTCTTCCGGAGCGAGATGCATAATAAGCGTAAATAAATCTCTTATTTTAACATTTGCTTGTAAATTATTAAATATCAGCAAGATGAAAGTGTAAAATAAGGGGCAAAAAGAAATAGGATTCGACAAGTTGAGTCTTAAAGTGCGTTATGTGGAATGAAGAATCCATCATCATTCGACATTGGAACTCAAAGGTGTAACTTTGTCTCCACATGTCGAAAATCTGTTTCCCAAAGTACGGCGGTCCCTGTCCGCAATGGCTAGCTTCGCCTGTTATCCGCGTATCGTCTAATTCAATGCAATCAGATGCAAAAGTAGAGAAAAAATGTGCGACAAGTTACCTAATGGAAGATATGATATTGAAGAGTCTTCTGCCGTTTTTGCCGATTATTTCAGACCGTGACGAAGTAAAAGGACATGTCATTTTAGCGAAAACTTGCTATTTTTGAATGATTCTAAAAATCTGTTCCACATTCTATGAGATTCCATCAAATGCGATAAAATGAATAGAAATGACCATATTGTCGGGAAAGTTTATTACCTTTGCAGGACACGAACACTGGGTGAGTTACCTAAATTTGCAAGGTGCACAATATCATCGCATTGAATCACATTTGGTGCAACAAAAAGTTACCTTACCAGTTACCTAATTGCCGAAAAACAGCCTTCCAGATATCTGTAGAGGGTTTTGTCCTTTACTTTAACGAGGAGGAGTATTAGTAGTTAATTGCTTAATAGTCAAATAGTTAAGGCGGAACATTATTACAATGGACCGCCTTTTCTAAGTTTTCAAAAGACTTGTCCGCTCCTTTATTTCTGATTTGATATTCTTTCCAACCGTGATGTGATGCCTTGCTTATAAGCTTCCTTGCACTCGTCATCCAGAAACGACATGTCAATCATGCTGTGGAATTTCGGAAGGAGTTTTCTGTACTTTTCTAGCATATTGTCAAATACCTTGGGCGCAATACCTGAAAGTGTCATGGCGCTGACGAAATCGCTTTTCGTTATCCGCTTCTTCCGTCCATTGAGTGTGAGCGCCATTTCTTCGGTGTTTTTCGGATTTGCCATTGAGACATTTAGAAGATCGTATGCCGGGGTAAGTAACCACTTGCCTTTTGGTGCATACAGAGAGAAGTTCTTCAGATGCATATCATTGTTTCCTACCAGCCAACAGAAGAATACTTGTTCATAGAAATCGGTCAGATCCAAAAGTGGCACATATGAATATTGGGCGATTACCTTGGCAATCTGTTCATACGAACTCTTGTACTTGTATTCCGTCTGTCTCTCTGTAAGCTGGCACATGTCCTCCATCGGAATCTTACTTCCGTCTGATGTTCGGTCTATCCTTTTAGTCAGGTAGCCCAATGTGCCATCTTGAAGTCGTATTAGAGAGTGGGGCGCAACCTTTATCTTTGCGATTTCGGCCAAATGCATTGTCAAGTCTTCATTTTCTGGAAGATTCTTGTATGTCTGGGTCTGTGGCTTGAAGATATAATCGCCCCAAAGTCCTACTATGGTGAGTCTTCTTGACTCTTCATGCCTGTCGAGATGGAGAGACAGTTTCGCCTGAACTCCGGTCAATGTTGTCTGAGACTTTATCACCTGGGCAGCCAGAGTGTCCAAATCATGGAGTGAATAGGGCAATTCCGGAGCATTCTGCATCCCGAAGAATTTCTTGGCACAGCCTTTATGGAAATCCACTTCTCCGTCCGTAAGTTCCTTATAGCAATATAGACATTTACTCATCGCTTTTCTTATTTACAGGTACGACACTTACCGCTCCGATGCAGTCCTTGCAACAGAGCAGGAGCAGGGACATCCTGTCCAATGAACTGATGTCCGTGTTCCTTAAGGCCACATCAAGCAGCCATCCTTCAGGAATGAGACCATCGAAGAACGGAAACAGAATTTTGGATTGATAAGGCTTCTCAGAGAGTGGCAGTGTAAGACTCACTGGATCTGAGCCCTTATTGTCTAAATATTCCTTATTGTAGCAAAATTCATAACCGGATTCTGTTTCAGTAAGAATACCGGCAAGGTTGTCCTTAAAGTAAATCTCAGCTTTTCTCATTCAATTCATCTGTTCTTACCGGTGCAAGCTCGTAGCCGAACATTGCAAGCACCTGATTAACCTTATCCATCCTGAGCGTCGGTTTTCCTTGCTCAAGTTGACGCACGAAATTAAGCCCGACACCGCATTTCAGGGCGAGGTCTTCCTGTGTCAATCCATACTCCTTGCGGAGGGATTTGAGTGTTGCAGACAATAGTGTCTTCATAATATGATTACATTCTATCGGATGCAAATATAGTAAACTTTATGAAATTATATCATATCGAATGTAAAATTTTCCTCTGTTTGAAAATTACATCGTTTCGGATATAGAAATATGACATTATATGATGAAGGTCCTTTTACGGAACAGACCGGCTAGAAAACGCCGGAAATGTAGCTTAATTCACTATCAAAACTTGAATGACAAGCCTGCCGACACGTAGCCCGCGTCATGGCCGCCCTCCACCCAGAGTCCGGCCTTGT
>ENA-OUQH01001163-OUQH01001163.1-human-gut-metagenome-genome-assembly--contig:-NODE-1163-length-17986-cov-4.569628_pt1 | contig 17986 bp, 15 predicted proteins | sample MGYA00237948_ERZ548828 | MGnify/ENA primary metagenome ERZ548828 (study PRJEB26490, sample SAMN05194711) | human gut metagenome | biome: terrestrial biome; feature: human-associated habitat; material...
CTTTCATTGATGTAAAACCGCCGCCCCATTCATAATCAAAATTATTAGAATAAAAAAGTTTCATTTTTATGCCCTCCTGTTGTTTTTATTATATTATTTTAACATTCGAAAGTCAATAGTATGTGTTAAATTCTTTATTATTGGGTCTTTTTAATAAAAAGTGGTTCTTTACTTAATTTGCGTGTTGAATTAAAATATATATATACAAATAAACAGGGGGAATAGAAATGTTTAAAAAGATACTTTCGCTTTTGTTTTGCGCAATACTTTTTCTTGGATTTGGCATCGTGAAAACCGTTAATGCTTACGAGGTCGATACAAGATTTACAGATGAGCAGAAATTTCTTGTGTCACTCGGCGCAACGGCGGCAAATGAGTTTTCAGAGAATGACAATGTATCAAGAGCGGCATTTGCTTCCATGGCAGTTGCTTTGCTCAATTGTCCGAAACAGGAAGCGGTTACGGATGTATATACTGATGTTGATGCTTCGACAAAATATGCCGCAGATATATTAACCGCACATTCTTACGGGTTGGTAGGCATAGGGTTTGACAGAAGGTTTAATCCCACAAATGCGATAAAAGCAAACGAGGTGATAAAAATTACTGTTTCTCTCCTGGGATATGAATCTCTTGCTCAAATTAACGGAGGATATCCGGCGGGTTATTGCTATGAGGCAGCACAGCTTAAGATATCATCGTCAATGTCGTGTGCGGGAGACAGCGCCGTTACCGGGAAAGATGCTGTTTCTCTTTTATATAAAGCATTGACAGCGCCTTTGATGCGACAGGATGGAATATCGTCGGGTTCTGTGGATTATTCAATTGATGAATCAAGATGTATACTTACGGACTATTTTTCACTTTCAAAAACCGAAGGTATTGTCACGCGGACACCGAATATGTCTTTGAATCAAAATTACAATTGTTCCTCGGGAACTATGGAGATTAACTCCAAAGAATATAAGGAAAATATAGAAGACTGCAACCGTTATTTCGGCAAAAAGGTTAATGCATGGATTGACTCAGACGAATGTGTACGATGCGTTGAAATTGCTAAAAATGTACGTTCTGTAACATATGATACGGACGATATCGATTCATTTTCAAATAATTATTTCACGTGTTATACGGGAGAAAAAAGAGAAAAACTAACGCTTTCACCGGGTTACAGTTATGTTAGAAACGGTAGTCTTGCGGTTTTGACAGAACTTGAAGTGTCGAATAATGAAGGTGAATTCACTTTTATAGATAATGATTCCGACGGGAATTATGATATAGTTCTCGGAGATATAAAAAAATATATGGTAGTTTCTCAAATATCCGCTTCGGGACAGATTTATGACAAAAACAGGCAGGCGTTTGCAAACGGAAATTACGTTACTTTTTCTCCGAAAAACGGACACGATTTTTCGCTGAAGATGTATGGCACCGAGGATACATCGGTTTGTGACGCTGAGTTAAGCGATATAAAAACGGGCGATATACTTATATGTTATGAAAACTCAGACGGTACGTTTGTGCGGGCGGAAGGAAGTAATAAATCTGTCGATGCAGTGGTCAGAGGTTTGGAAAAGGACAGAATAAAGCTTGATGAATCATGGTATAAAATGAATAATTACTTTAAAAAGTATTATTCTTCAATTCAAACCGGGCAATCAGGTACATTTTATTTTGCATGCGACGGAACCATTACTGCATTTTTGGCGGAAGGCGAAGGAAATATGCAGTACGGGTATATTATAAATGCATTATATAAAAAAGGTTTGACGAAAGATCTAAATGTAAAACTTTTTACAACGTCGGGGAAAAAAGAAGTTTATGAGGTTTGTGATAAAGTATTGCTGAATGACAGCAATTATTCTTCATCAGCGGAACAAATTCGAAATGTGTTTTTTAACGGAGATTATCCGAATTATTCCATGATAAAATTTTCAACGGATTCGAATGGGAAAATCAACAGAATCAATACTCCGACGCTTGCATTCGACGGAAGAAATCCCGAGAATATTTTTAATGACGATAATGCAAATTCTTTTACGCAATATATGAACAAAGATAAGTTTTGGTATAAATATTATCCCAAGACCGCGGTTGGAAATTTCAATTTCGGTTCAACGGTAATTATGCGGGTGCCTGACGGCATACCGGATAATCCCAATACACATTATGACGAAAATTTCTTTAAGCTTGATACAATATCATATTTGGAGGATGACCATAAATGTCTGTGCGATACTTTTGATTATAATGAGTCTTTTGTACCGTCAATTGTGGTTTTATACGATATGGCTGGCGGCAGTGAAGGCGACGCGGTCGAGTCGACCGAATATGCGTGGACTACATATATGGTTGACAGTGCATTGACAGCGTTGGATTCCGACGGCTTAAAAACCGAAAAGCTTGTACTTTATGACGGAAAAAATTACTGTACAAAATATATAGATTCAAATCTTGTGGCAAGCTTTACGGCAAACGGTAAAATTCCGGGACCGGGTGATTTGATAAGAATTTCCGAGACACAGCCCGGTATTATAAACGGAATTGCAATAGATGCAGATTATAATCCGGCAACAAAGAAAGTAACCGTAAACTACGGCTCAAACGGGCTTACAGAATCATTAACTACAAATTTTTCGTATTTGAAGGGGAAAGCTTTTTCGAATACCGAGGACAGTCTTGCGATTATCGCCGACAGCATACCGGATATTTCTATACTTAATCCGCCGTATAAAAATCTTTTTGTGCTTAATGCGAGTAATTCGGCAGCAGCTTTTTTTGATACGGATAAAGGGGAGACATATCCCGGATTTGTTACCGATATAAAGGGGATAAAAACAGCCGGAGAAAGTGAAGCACAGACAGTAATAGTTAAACTTTCGTCGGGAGCTTTTTCATCGGTATTTGTATATGATTGAACACAAACTGACGTTTTAAAGGACAAATCCCTTTGCGTACAGTTTTAATAAAAAGATAAGGAGATAGAAAAATGGAAAAAAGAAAATTAAGAGTAGGGGTAATAGGCGTAAGTGAAATCGGAATAGGATCGGTTTATGTTAACACCTTACTTCACATGAATAATGCAGAACTTGTAGGAATATGCGACAGTAACGAGCAGAATCTTGAAAACCGCGTGAAGTTTTTTGGGATTTCACCGGAAAATGCGTATGTTGATTACAGAGAGCTTATCGCAAGAAAAGATATTGATGCCGTATGCATTGCAACAAAAGACCAGGTTCACAGAGAAATTGCAGTAGCAGCGCTTGAAGCGGGATTGGACGTTTTGTGTGAGAAACCTATGGCGCTGAATGAAGATGATTGCCGGGCTATGATGGAAGCGCAGAAACGCACCGGCAGAAAGCTTATGATCGGGCAGATTTGCAGGTTTACACCGTCTTTTAAACTTGCCAAACAACTTGTGGACAACGGGGAAATCGGAGAATTGTTTTTTGTTGAATCCGAGTATGCTCATACATACAGCAATGAATCTACGGGGTGGAGAGCTGACCCGAATCGTCATATTGTAATCGGGGGCGGTTGCCATGCGGTGGATCTGCTCAGGTGGTTTGTGGGAAATCCTATTGAGGTTTCGGCTTACGGCAATCAGAAGGTAAACGATGCGTGGAGTTACGATGACTGCACAATTGCAAATATGAGGTTTGAAAATAACGTTATCGGTAAAGTTATGGTTTCCGGAGGATGTCGGAGAAGCTACACAATGAGAACCTGCCTGTACGGATCAGAGGGCACAATAATAGTCGACAATACATCAACAACACTTTCGCTGTTTAAAGAAGAGCTTGCAGGTCTTGAAAGCTACTTTGATTTTAAAATGCATACACTTGAAGTTAAAATCCCTTGTGATGTAAACAATCATAATGTTCCCGGTGAGCTTGATTTCTTTGTGGAAAAAATATTGGCGGGAGAAGATATCGTCATTGACGGTATCCAGGGGTGTAATACTGTTATTGCATGTGAAGCAATCGTAAAATCGGCAAACGAACACAAAAAAATAAGTCCCGTGTATGTGGAATAAGCAAATAATACTATAAAAAGAGGGTGCAGCAAAACGAAACCAATGGTTTTGGCTTGCTGCACCTTCTTTGGGCTGTGGGGCCCCTTTTGAATTCAGCGTTTTATTTATTTACTATTCTTAAAGTTTCTCTTGCTATGGCAAGCTCTTCGTTTGTGGGAAGAAGGAGAACTTTAACTTTCGAATCGGGTGCGGAAATTACGCGTCTTTCGCCTTTTACGTTATTTGCTTCATCATCGATTTTAACACCGAGGTATCCGAGATAATCATCGCAAATAAGTTTGCGTGCTTTTATATCGTTTTCGCCGACACCTGCCGTAAATGCGATAGCGTCAACACCATTCATTGCAGCGGCATATGCGCCGATGTATTTTGCAACTCTGTATCTGAAAGCTTCAAGAGCCGCTTCTGCCTGATGGTTACCTGCTGCCGCAGCTTTGTCAACATCGCGGAAGTCGGAAGAAATGCCGCCGCTCATGCCCAAGATACCGGACTTTTTGTTGAGTATATTGAGCATTTCGTTAATGTCGATTCCTTCATGATTGCAGATAAACTGAAGCGCAGCGGGGTCAATGTCGCCGGAGCGAGTTCCCATGATAAGTCCCTCCAAAGGAGTGAGACCCATTGATGTGTCAACACATTTGCCGCCTATGGAAGCAGATATGCTCGCGCCGTTTCCGAGATGGCATACGATAACTTTAGCTTTATCGGGATCAAGGTTTGCCATTTTTATAGCTTCGCCCGAAACAAACATATGGCTTGTGCCATGGAAGCCGTAGCGGCGGAGCTTGTATTTTTTATAATAATTATAGGGGATAGCATAAAGATATGCTTTTTCTTCCATTGACATGCCGAACGCCGTGTCAAATACAGCAACGTTGGGCTTGCCCGGCATTGCTGCTTCGCATGCTTCAATACCTATAAGGTTTGCGGGGTTGTGAAGCGGTCCCAAATCAAAACACTCGCGGATGACTTTTTTAACGTCCTCGTCAACTTGAATTGATTCCGTATATGTATTTCCGCCGTGGAGTACACGGTGACCGATGGCATAAATATCGGAAGTGTCTGCGATAACACCGTGCTCTTTATCCGTGAGCGCATCAAGAACCAATTTTATTGCATCTTTGTGCGAGGGCATGGGTGTTTCGGTTTCGTATTTGTCCTTGCCTGTGGGCTTATGCGTGAGTTTCGAGCCGTTTATGCCGATTCTTTCGCAAAGACCTTTTGCAAGAACCTGTTCGCTTTCGCTGTCAATAAGCTGATACTTAAGCGAAGAACTTCCGCAGTTTACTATGAATATTTTCATGTTTTTCTCCTTCAAAAATTATTTTTGTATCATCTGAGCCTGTACGCATGTGATTGCAACAACGCCTGCGATATCATCGGCGTTACAGCCTCTTGAAAGGTCGTTTACGGGAGCTGCTATACCTTGGAGAACAGGACCGTATGCCTCAGCCTTTGCAAGACGCTGAACAAGCTTGTAGCCTATGTTGCCGGCATCAAGATTCGGGAATATAAGAACGTTTGCATGACCTGCAATAGCACTGTCGGGAGCTTTTGCTTTGCCTATCTCGGGAACGATTGCAGCGTCAAGCTGAAGCTCGCCGTCAAGCTTTAATTCAGGAGCTTTTTCTTTTGCAAGACGTGTAGCTTCAACAACTTTTTCAACAAGCGTATGCTTTGCGGAACCGTAGCTTGAGTGAGAAAGCATTGCAACTTTCGGTTCTGCACCGAAAAGGTTCTTGAAGGACTGAGCCGAGGAAATTGCAATTTCGGAAAGCTCGTCTGCTGTGGGATCCTGGTTAAGACCGCAGTCGGCGAATACAAATGCGCCGTTTTCGCCGTATTCGCAGTCCGGAACTATCATGGCAAAAAATGCCGATACAAGCTTTGTGCCGGGAGCTGTTTTGAGAATTTGAAGTGCGGGGCGCAAAACATTTGCCGTGGCGTTTATAGCACCTGCAACCATGCCGTCAGCGTCGCCGGACTTAACCATCATTGTGCCGAAATAAAGAACATTGTCAAGAGTTTCCAAAGCCTTTTCGGGCGTCATGCCTTTTGCTTTGCGAAGCTCATAAAACTTATCGGCATAAGCGGCTTTGTCGGGCGAAGTTTTGGGATTTATAAGCTTTGCGGCGCTGATATCAAGATTTTCACTTTCAGCCATTTTTTTGATTTCGGATTCATCACCCAAAATGATAATGTTGGCTATTTCATCTTTCAAAACTTTTGCCGCAGCGCGGATTGTACGCATATCACTGCCTTCGGCAAGAACAACGGTTTTCTTGTCGCTCTTGGCTTTTGCAATGATTCCGTCCATAAATTTACTCATATAAGATCATCTCCAAATATTTATTTTGCTTTAACAGTATAATTATACAACACTTGTTTGCAAAATTCAAGAGAAAAATGCATAATATGTCAAAAAATAAATTATTTTTTTATTTTTCAAAAAGGGGTTGACATAGCTTTGAGTATAGTGTAGAATGTGGTTTAAGTAATATATAGGAGGAAAAATTTATGGACGACGTACCCCTTATATCAAACAAAAAAGTAAATGAAAATGTGCTATCTTCCGCATCACGTATTATGAACGGCAAAAAACCTCTTTTTGCCGTTGTGGGCGATCTCAGCCGCGACGCAAAATATTCCGAAAGCTGTCTGCTTTTCTTTGAAAGCGGATTACTTTTGTTTGAAAATAGCGAGAGCGATGGGAGAGCCTTTTATTATTCGGAAATTACGGATATTTATACCAAACGTATGTACGGGAATGCATGTATTTTTATCTCAACCGAAAGCGAAAAGGATATGCTTTTGTTCAGATATACTTATTCGCTTGCCGCCATTTGTGACGCTGCGGTAAATTTTGCGGACAGAGTGTGCAGCGGTGTGAATATTAAAGAAGAACTTGCGGTGGTTGAGGCTACATACGAAAAAGCTTTGAGTGTCTGCCCCAAATGCGGCAGAAATCTTATTCGCCCGGGTGCGGAGTGCATAATGTGCCGCTCGAAAAAGAAGATTGCCGGAAAGCTTTTAGAATATATTGCGCCGCAGAAATATGTGCTGATTTTTTGCAGCATACTGTCTCTTATAACAACGGCAATGTCGCTTTTGCCGCCTTATGTTACGAAAATAATGGTTGACAAAATAATTCCGTCGGGAAACGAAAAAATGCTTGCGGCGGTTATCGGGGCGCTGCTTCTGTCATATATTATTCAGTACGGCATAGGCATAATACGCAGCTATTATATGCGTGCCGCGGGTGACAAAACCGTGGAACTTCTGCGAAACGATATATACAGAAAAGCACAGTATCTGCCCATGAAGTTTTACGACAAAACGTCAACGGGTTCGGTTATAAACAGAATTGCGAGCGATTCGGCAACGCTTCAGCAATTTATGCTGAGGATAACGCAGGAGGTTGTCGTTCAGTTTTTCCTGCTTATAGGCATTGTGGTTATAATGTTTGTTTTAAACTGGAAGCTTACGCTGCTTTCGCTTCTCCCCGTGCCGTTCGTTGTTATAGGTTCAAAAATTTTCGGCAAGAAAATTGCGCCGTATTACAAAAGAATCTGGAGAAGATGGTCTGCCGTTACATCTATTTTGGCGGATTCAATTCCGTGCGTGAGAATAATAAAGTCTTTTGCCGGAGAGGACAGAGCCGTTAAAAAATTTGAAAAATACAATAAAGAGTGGCTCGGGGTTGACTTAAAATCCGCAAAAATTTCAACCGCTTTTCCAAACATTGTTTCATTTATTATTACTTGCGGCTCGCTTGCAATATGGGCAATAGGCGGCGGAAGTGCCATAAGAAATCCTAATGGTGCGGTGTCGGTTGGTATGCTTGTGTCATTTATCTCATACACTACCATGTTTTACGGCCCTGTAAACTTTTTTGCAAATCTTAACGATTCTTATCAGAGCGCGCTTTCTTCAACGGAAAGAATACTTGATATATTGGAAGCGGAGCCCGAAAACGATGTTTCGGAGGGGTTGAAACCGCCGATGCTCCGCGGGAAAATAGAATTTAAAAACGTTAATTTTTCGTTTGACAGAACCAAAAAGGTTCTAAACGATATAAATCTCACAATAGAGCCCGGAGATATTGTCGGAATAGTGGGTACAACGGGTTCGGGCAAATCCACCCTTATAAACCTTCTTATGAGATTTTATGATAATTATGAAGGAGATATTTTGGTAGACGGTCAGAATATAAAGAATTTTGACATAGGAGCGTACCGCGCAAAAATCGGATACGTTCAGCAGGAACCGATGATGTTCAGCGATACGATATTCAATAATATTTCTTACGGCGTTCCGGAAGCTTCGGTTGAAGAAGTGATTCACGCGGCAGATGTTGCCAATGCACACGGATTCATAGCACGCCTCCCCGATGCGTACGATACGGTTTTGGGCGAGAGGGGAGTGGGCGTCTCCGGCGGTGAAAAGCAGAGACTTTCAATTGCACGTGCCGTTCTTAAAAATCCGAGTATAATGATATTTGACGAGGCGACCGCTGCTGTGGATTCCGAAACCGAGAATCTTATACAGCAGGCGATTGACAAGCTTATAAGCGGCAGAACAACACTCATGATAGCACACAGACTTTCAACTTTGCGCAAGGCTAACAAAATTGTGGTTGTTGATAAAGGCAAAATAATAGAATTCGGCTCGCCCGAAGAGCTTATGGCGCTCAAAGGCAAATACTATAAGCTTATAAAAATACAATCCATGTCCGATGAAGTTAACAGAGAAAGGCAGGCGGAAAATTTTGAGTAGAATATACATAAACAGCGATGAAGTCCGTTTTACAAAGAACGGTTTAAACCATGTTGATGCGGAATTCTATGACGGAACACGCATGTATGACCTTGAACCGCGCAGACTTTTTCCCGTCAGCGGACTTGACAAATATATAACTTTACTCGATGAAAACGGAGACGAAAAAGCGGTTATCAGAAATGTTTCGCACTTAATGCCGGAGTCACGCGATGTAATTAACGATTGCCTGCGCGAATATTATCTTATACCAAAAATCACAAGACTTCTTGACAGCGACGAAAAATATGGTATAATAAAATGGAAGGTCGAAACAGACAGAGGCATTAAAGCTTTTGATATCAGAAACAGACACCACGATATAAAGGTGTTGTTTGACGGACGTGTGCTTGTGAGGGACAGCAATGATAACAGATATGAAATTCCCGATTATAAAAAGCTTGACAAGCACAGCAGAAAACTTCTGATTTCGGAGCTTTGATAAATGTCGCAGGGCTCGTGCGATGAAAAAAATTACAGAGCAGAAAAGGTTTTTAAATGAAACTTGTATTGGCAATTGTAAGTAACGATGATACCGGGGCGGTTGTTCCTGAACTTATTAAAGAAGGATATTCGGTTACCACGCTTTCAACCACAGGCGGGTTTTTGAGAGTGGGAAATACAACGCTTTTGGTTGTGACCGAAGATGAAAAGGTAACTCAGCTTCGCGATCTTTTTGCTAAATATTGCTCGTCAAGAAAAAAGGTAAACCCCTCAACATCTTCTTTTGGAAAGAATATGCTGTCGGACAGTCCGGCTGAGGAAGTTTCCGTAGGCGGCGCAACATTTTTTGTTTTAAATGTTGATAAAATGGAAAAATTCTGATTTTTTCAAAAAAACAATTGACTTAATTTGTTTTTTGTGATAAAATATAAGGCAGTGATTTTGTTGAATCAGTTTATGAAACTTGCAATTGAAGAAGCGCGGATTGCCATGTGCGGGGGAGAGGTTCCTGTAGGTGCGGTGGTTACGAAAAACGGCGTTGTTGTGGCAAAAGCGCATAATTTGGTTGAAAAGCTTCATGATTCCACCGCACATGCAGAGATTCTTGCCATACGCAAGGCGGGAGAGGCATTGGGCAATTGGAGACTTACTGAATGCAGTTTGTATGTCACGCTTGAGCCTTGTGCGATGTGTGCAGCGGCACTGTTGCGCGCCCGAATCGCTGCCCTTTATTTCGGCTCTTTTGACAGTGAGTTCGGAGCAGTGGAAAGCAACAGGCTGATTGTTAATCCGCGTTTGTCTGTGTATTGCGGCATAGAAGAGGATGAATGCAATAAAATCATCAGATCGTTTTTTGATCAAAAACGGCATTAACTTAATAGCGGTTAACCCTCTTTAGGGGTTATAATATGTAAGGACGGGTATCGAAGTGGTCATAACGGGGCTGACTCGAAATCTCGTTACAATCTCTAAAATTTAATATGGACAGGTATCGAAGTGGTCATAACGGCCCTGACTCGAAATCAGGTAGTCGCGCAAGCGGCTCGTGGGTTCGAATCCCACCCTGTCCGCCACAAGCCTTGAAAGTACAACACTTTCAAGGCTTTTTACTTTTTATTTGTGGTGCCCATAATTTTTTCTTTTTCCGAAATGGTGCCAATGGTGCCCTGTTTTGTGGTGCCCTTGTGCTCGTATGAAACACAACTTAAAATCGCCGAATATGTAAATTGGTGCCCAAATGGTGCCCACATTCCTTAAAACAATATAAACAGCAATAAAAAGCTGTAAACACTTTTACGATTACAGTTCAATATCATTTTTATTTTTTTGTTTTTTGGTATTGGTTTGAGCATTGTTATTTTGTGGTTGCAGCGTTCGGTGATACACAGATAAAACATCTCGCTTTCTTTCAAGCCGCACATCAACATATTGTGCGGTTACCGCTTCAAGGTTTGTTGATATGCCAAGTGACATTCCGATTCCCTTTAATGTATGTCCCAATATTTCACCTACTGTATAAAAATCACCTGTCAACTGGTGCATATTTGTCGCTGCCGTATGTCTTAAATCGTGAAATCTCAAATGCGGCATTTCAAGGTGTCTTATAAGCTGTCCGAAATTAGATGACATTCTATCTCTGCGATAAGGCGAGCCGTCAGGCTTTGCAACAAATAAATCATTGTCGTAGTATTCCCCTCCGCTCGCCACAATCATATTTCTCTGACTTTCAATCAAATTAAACTGCCGTATGAAATATGGTAAAGTTTCTTCCGTAATCGGTAAAACTCTGTCATTTGATTTTGTCGGAGCTAATTTTTCTATAAACTTTGTTCCGGCCGGCAAATTGAACGGTAACTGTTCATCGACGCTGAAACGCATATTTTTCAAATCTATTTTTGATTTTTCCAATCCCAAAATCTCACTAATCCGAAGTCCGTACATTCCTGCCAATACAACAGGCATTTCCCATTCCGTACCCAAAATGTGAGCCATAAAATTTTGCATTTGTTCAATAGTGTACGGATCGGGCGTTTTGCCCTGCTTTCCAAATTTAGTTATGACATCACGGGCAGGATTTGTTTCTATGTATCGGTACTTTCTTGCGTGTTCCAACGCAACGCTCATAATTCGTTGAGCATATCGTACCGTACTGTTGGATAAGCCTTTTTCAAACATATTTTGAAACATACCGTCAAGCATCGCCGGAGTGAGCTGATTAAGTTGAATATGCCCGATACAAGGAACAATATGATTTTTTATATGTCCCTTGTAGCTTGCAAATGTGCTTGGTCTTAAATTTGCCTTGCCGTGATTTTCAACCCATTCCTCCATATATTCTTTTACCGTTTGCTTGCCTTGTGTTGCAGCAACTGGGGTGTAAACGGGATTTGACAGTTTAACTTTCATTTCCGCCTCGTGCTGTACTGCTTCTTTTTTTGTTGCAAACCCTTTTTTAGAATAAGTTTTCCTGCCCTCCGGTGATTTATATTTTATGTTGACATCATAAACAGTACCGGCTTTGCCTGTCAACACGCCGTTACTGTCACGCTTATTTTTTACCTGTCTTGCAGATATACCCATTTATACATCACCTGCCATACAATTTTTTGCTTGATGTTTTGCTCGGTTGTACCAATCCCAAATAGCTGAATTTGCTATTAAACGTCTATTGCCATTTTGCACATACTCCAATTCTCCGTTATCCATAAGTTCACGGAGTTTGTTTTCGCCGATTCCACTTATACGGCTCATTTGCTCCACAGTTTTAAGCATAGGCACTATTTCCTGTTTGGTGTTTTTAGTTGCCATAATAGCACCTCCTAAAATAAATTGATTTGTTTAACGACAGTCTGACAGCCGGTGGCACGGCTCACGGGATTCTCACCCTCCGCATAGTTCTTATGCAACCGCCCAATGCCGTGACGCGTTCAAGACGGGAGTATCATTATTTCATCATAGCGTCATTGCTGTGCAAAATTGCCTTTTATTCTGCATTTACGGCAAAAATGTTTCTCGCTCCGGCATAAAGGAAAATGAAGTTGATAATCTAAGCCCCTGCCATCGTGGCGCATTTACTGTATAAGCTCTGCTATGACTGAATGTTGAAAGACTGTCTATGCTGCGCCTATGCGCTTTCTTTGTCAAAGAACATTTATTTTAAGCTATTATCAGCCTATCAAAACATACCCGATTTTGAATATGTTTTGATAGAACGATAATTGAGGTAAAAAGGGGTGCGGAAAGGGAACGCACCCCCAACCTCTTTAATGCCGGCTTTTAATCGGGTAAGATTTTGAAATCGGTTACTATGCAGTAAATCAACCGTGCTTCAAGACGCAGGCGCATTTCTTCATCAACATAATAATATTCGTTACCGTATTCGTCTGTAAGCGTCCGTGTTGCCAAACTGCATATGTACCGCCGGTAGTGAGTGAGAACAGCGCCCAAGGCCTGTCCGTCACCGCCCGTTGCGGCAATGATAACCGACAGCGGTAAGTTTTTCACATTTGATGCCACTCAAAACCCTCCTTCTCCAAATAGTCGCGCATAAGTTTCAGTATACGGGCTCGCCGCTTTGATACATTCTGATGTACCGTGTCAAGCTCCCTTGCAATTTCCCTGTCGGTCATTTCCATAAAATATGAAAGCAGAATAATATCCCGCTTGTCCGCCGGAAGTTTTTCAAGAGCTGCCGCAAGCATATCGCCCTTAACAACTATTTCTTTCCCCTGAACATCAAAGGAATGTTCGCCGTTAAAGTAGTTGTCATACGCAGCCAATTCGTAGAGGTCTTTTTCGGAAAGCTCGTCATACGATTTTTCCTTAATAGCCTTATTGCTAAGTTCACGCTGAATGTACCTTGTTTCATTTTTCAAAACACGGGTACAGAAAGCTCCGAATTGATTCTGTATGCGCTGTTCGCTTTTTTTGGAATTTTTCATTTTCTCACCTCCTTCCGCGCTTGCGAAAGTGGTGTTCTGTTTTCCCTTTCATATAGGGAGTGCAGAAGTCGCCGTTTTGGCAACTCGAAAATGAAAAAAAGTTGAAAAAATTTTTTTGAACACATTTTTTGTTCCTCCGTATTGATATTTTTTGAAAACTCAATACGGAGGGCGGTGCTTGGCTGTGATACGGCGGTGGTTTTCTATGATGTTTTTCCGCATTTCTGCGCTGACGCCTTTTGGATTTACGCCTTTTTCGTTTTGCTTTGTGCTTCATAAGCTGTCCTCCGTGCCGTAAGGCATATCCGACAAAAGCATAATTTTGTCATTTGCAGAGCAAATGTTTATTTATGTGATAAATAATCGAATTTGTTTTCTCTGACAGTAAAACAAAAAGGCAACCCTCAAAAATAAGGATTGCCTTTTTGAAATATTGATTTTGATTGCATTTAAGCAGTTATTTAATAAACGGTTCTGTTTCTTCACTTACCCAACCGGCGCTATATAATGCTTGCCACAGATGAGATACCGACAAAATTTCGTTTCCGTCAATATCATATATGCCATAAACATATTTCCCGCCGTCACTCATTGTTGAACCTTTATGCGTCTGATGATAGAAAATCAAATATTCTCCATCGGATGTAAAGTCATAAAACCCCGACGCCCAATTCCCGATGTCATTTTGCCGCATAGGCACAAACATAAGCTCGCTGCCGCTTAATATGTCAAACACAGCCGTTCCCGGAATTGTACTCCCTTGTGCGGCGCTTATTGCATCAATTCCCGATGTAATGTAGATATAGCTGTCTTTATATTTACATATTCTTATTCCGTCATAGCTCTCAACCGATTTACCCATTTCCGGCGGGAAATATCGGGGAAGTGAAAATATAACCTTACCCTTGTTATCCTCTACATAGCTCGCAGACCAAGTTTGCCAAGCACTATAACCGTCAGGAAGCGGCTCGTCAACCTTAAAAAGCTCCGTCATACGCATAAACCTTTGCGTGATTATGGCTGCCTGTTCTCTTGTTATTGTGTTCTTCGGAAGGAAGTTACCGTTATCCGTTCCTATAATTATTTTATAGGGACATAGTGAATCAACTGCTGAAACAGCCCACGGCGAAATATTACTCTTATCAGCAAAATTCGTTATTTTATTCAGGCACTTAAATCCAAACAGGTCAAAAGCTCTGCCGATAACAGCGGCGGCTTCTTCTCTTGTGAGAAAATCGTTCGGCGAAAAGCACTCATCGTTTCTGCCTGTTATGATTCCGGCATTTGACAATGCTCCTATGCAAACATCGTCTGTATCGGTAAATAAAGGCTTGACATCGTTTAGAATGACCTTTGTATTCATTGTATCAGACATTTGCTTTACCAAAAAATATATCAGTCTTGCAAACTCATCACGTTTTATCGGTTTTGTATAATCATCATAATCAAACTGAATGCTTTCAGTTAATTTTTCAATATATGGTTTTGCATATTCAGATATATTTGCATTTTCAAGCGCTGTGGCTCTGCAAACAGAAAAGTTCGCAAATATTAAAAGCACAGTCAGCAAAACCGACATTGATTTTATATGATAAGATAAAGAACTTCGCATTTTATATCTCCCCGTTTATTTTTCAAGCTTTGCATTGCAGGAATCTGATAATATTGACTGCACCGCCGCAATATCGCTGTTTGAAAAGTATAATGGTTGTTTATTATTGTTTACGGCATACGCAGCCGCTGCACCCGCAGCATCGCCCAATACGCAAAGATTAGGGAGCACCCTCATCTCGGCCCACGCATAAGATGAAGCGCCTACCGCATAACCCGGTATTAACAAGTTGGCTACATAATTTGTTGTTAAAGCATTGTACGGAATATACGCCGGATAATGCGGTGAATTATCGTCAACAGGATAGGTGCTTGTATGCAAATCATCGCGGAGCTTATTCGCAATAGCCCCTCCCCAAATATATTCGCCATTCTTCTTCATATCTTCAAATTTATAGGCGTTAATGTCAGACCAATAGTAATTTAGGCCAATCCTTGTTGCATAGTTTGCCGCGTCGCTGCCGTTATTTGGTGAAGTTCCGGCGCGGTGGCATTCGTGGTCGGTAACTTCGTAATTTGAGTTGTATGTGCCGTTTCCTCTGCTGCCGGAATCCTTCGCCATATGTATTGTTTCCCTTATATACATAACAGCTCCGACCTTAGGCTGCCCTCCGTCCATAACAAGCTCTGCATTACTGAATCCGCCAAATCTTTTTAATGCCGTCATAAATGAATACGGACCGGTTTCTGTCAGCATATTCCGCGCATTCACCCACGCTTGGTCTACGGTAATATAATCACTTCTCATATCACTCGGAAAGCACGCTGTATTTCTATCGCGTTCGTGCGCTCTGCCGTCAACATTAAACACCAACAATGTATTTATCCACCAATTAGGACTGCCGTTTCCGTCTTGTGCGGCATTTAACGGCTTAATTGCAAATCCTCTCGGACCCCAATAATCATTAAATGATTTTATATAACTGTCATTTGCGTAGGTAACTCGTCCGCCATATACGCCTTTTGTACCATTCGTCGATGTATCCCAATTCATATCATTGTTACTGTTTTGTCCGTTAAACTGAATGTTCTTGACCTGAAACATAAGCGTTGCCACTTGTTGTCTGGGTTTGCCGCCGGAACCTATTTCGTCCGAATCAAGTTTACTGCTCGGCCAATCGTAACGTCCGACTGTGCCGCCAAAGTTTACAAGTCTTGTAAGCCTTCCGTCGTCAGAGGCATCAATAAAAACAGTTCCGCTTAATGTGTGTGTCCCCGTGCTCCATTGCAAAAAGCCGGTAGTTGAATTTCTTGTTATTTTCTTTATTGTAATCTGTGATATTCTGTACGGGTTGCTCGCTGTGTTGAACGAGCATATATCATATCCGTAATAAACCGTTACATTACTATATTTGGTTACATCAGCCGTAAGACGTGCTGCCATTGCTTCTGTGCTGTAAAAGGAACTTCCCTGACTGTACCACCATTCAAACGAGCCTTTGTACGGGAAAGCTCCGTTCCAAGAACGAACATCAAAATAGTTTTGTCCGCCAAGTGTTCCGATACTTCCAAACGCTTTTGAGGTGTCTGATACAGGATAAGGAATTATAATATAGATTTGTGCATTTCCTGCTTGCGAAGCTGCTTTTGACGCTGCCGCCGCTGCTTGAAAACCTCCGCCGTAAATTATTATATTTGCCATTTTGAGTTCTCCTTTCGTGTTTTATTGTAAATATTGTATATTTTAATTTTGTAAGCCTGATAGGCGTATAAAAGTTGCAATAGCTTCTTCTTTGGTCAATAAATCCTTCGGACAAAATCTATTGTTAGCCTTGCCCTCCATAATGCAAAGTCTTGTGATATTTTGGACTGATGAAATTGCATAGGACGAAACACTCGCTTCATCATCAAAAGTCCTAAACGACTCATTTTCCCTCATAATCGACATTTTTTGAGCCATTCGTTCTAATATTACAGCAGCATCTTCGCGTGTAATATTATCATATGGGGCAAATATATTTTTGCCTTTTCCTTTTAATATTCCGATATTTGCCAAATTATTTATTTCTGCTCTGTCAGTATCAGCAAATATTGATTCCACATATGTCTTATCAATATAATCATCCATAAACTGATATGCAATTCTGCAAAAATCCTCTCTTGTAATATTTGTCGAATAGTTATTCTGAAGATCTGTTGGGATTTTATTGTATTTTATGGCTTCGTATATAAAGTTTAATGCCCACGATGAATAAGAGTGATTTTGATAAGCAGTTATATCAGCATTAATGAGCGTATTATCTTTTGCTGCATTAAAAATTTTCATAGTCAACACACAATACTTATCGTCTGTGCTTGTGTATGTATAGGTGTAGGATTTGTTCCCGGTAATTTGCTGAGACTCTGTCACTGGTTCGTTATCTTTGAAAACACTGATATAAACTGGATTTGATGAATTTATATTTGCTATGATTGATAGTTCTTTTCCATTATCGGGAATATATTTAATAGCATAGTCTATACTTTCGCAATTTACATATTGCTTTGTACCAAGTGAAGTTTTAAGATCCATCGCAGAAACAGATATAACACTACATAGTAGCAGTGATACAAAAATAAAGAATACTTTTTTCATCTTGCCCACCTCAATTATATTTTTATATTCAGAGAGAACCATAAAACATAAGGCTCTTTCTGAATACTTTCAACTACATTTTGGCATTATTACTATATGCTAAATGTATCTTAATACTTTAATACGAACCGGTTATACTTACTGTGGCAGTTCCAGAACCATTTTCTGCACTTAAGTAAAAGCTCAACTCTGCACCTGAATATAAGTTTACAAATCCACCTTCTGTGCTTGAATTATTAATAAATTTGACTGTGCAACTTCTTCCATAAGTAATGTTATTGCCTGTAAAATAACAGTCATAATTAGGATCTGAAGGACTTTTATCTTCAAATCTTACTCTTGCATTGATGTACTGGTACTGTGGGTTAAGATTCCCTGAAATATTTGTTAACACAACAGCAACATTATTATATTTGCGTTCCAAGACTATAGGATCATTGTTCACTAAAGCACTGCTATAATTAGGATAAGCATTTTCAGGAATATAAAAGTCGGCTCTTGGTGCCATTAAAGTGGTACTAGCTCTCTGTACAATACCAACGGCATCGCTTGCCGCTTCATAAA